>Ga0075437_13004_pt1 | contig 31465 bp, 22 predicted proteins | sample MintriMetagenome_FD_74266 | JGI IMG/M metagenome (GOLD analysis project Ga0075437, IMG submission 74266) | Marine eukaryotic communities from Monterey Bay, USA to study complex ecological interactions - Minidiscus trioculatus and... | ecosystem: Environmental > Aquatic > Marine > Unclassified...
TAGGTAGTAAGGACACCAATTTTTTCCCTTGCCCCATTTCCGTAATGCTTCTAAATCGTAAATACCAGATGGCATGGAGGTTGCCTCTCCTGCTGATTTGAACCCATCATAGTATGTGCATGTTTCAGCATTCGACTGCTGCTGCTGCTGCTGTTGTCCTTCTTCTTCCTCTTCTTCTAGCTCTCCTCCTAATCCACTGCTCTTCTTCTTGGCACGTTCCAATGCCCATGGAGCAGTCATACTACGGCATGCGGCATCAATACTTTCACGGTCACTCTCACGTAAAACACGTTCATTAATACACATGTTACGACGGGACGATAAACAGAGGGCTAATGTACCATTCCCTCCAGAACCATTTGCATCTGTTTGACATGGTCCCATATTCTCACGAGCGTTGTTGCTTTTCTTTGGTCCGTAGATTCTTTTGCGCTTTTTAGGTTTTGGTGATGATGATGCATTATTGTTATCCGCTGCATCTGCCATGTTGACATCCCCCGATAATCCTTGCTGAGAAGAAACATCATCACCTCCTTCTCCCACTGATGCATTATTTGACTCTCGATCTAATTTCAATTGTTCACTCCTATATCCCAACACAACACCCAATTCCTCCATAACACTATTCATTTCGGGTACTGTTCGTGTACAATATACCAACTTGCCACAATTTGGATTCGCCATTTGATATGACGTTATTAAACTTAAAAAAAGAAGAAGGTAGAGATGTATTATATATTTTAGTAATCAGTCTTGATAAAACATATCGTGCGGTACATCATATATACAAAAAGAACAATCTACTAATACCATAACCCCTGTTTCTTTATTGAAGCATATTATAAACATGGCAATACAATCCCACTCTCATAAACTCATATAATCTCACCTCAATAAACATACAGTTTTACCCGTCCCCGTAGGCATTTCAAGTAAACAATGCCCTCCCGCATCTAATGTCTGTTTCAATGCACGCATATATTCATATTGTTCTAAATAGATACGTTCATAGGGGAAGTAGACTGTTAAGCCATCTAAATTGAACTTCATGATTGTATGGTTTGTTTATTTGTGTGTATATTTTGATGTGTTGCTTTTCTTCAATCTGTTGCAATGATATGCCTATCGACTCAGCTTTAAAGAAGAAGAAGCTGAAGACCTATAGAAAGAAAACAATTGCAAGTATGCAGAAGATTATGATATGATTTACAGGAGGTGAAGAACAATAAAGCAAGAGGAGAGAGGGTACGATATGATAGATAGTCATTCAGAATGAAGAATGAATGAGAGGACTTCTCCCTAGTTAAAGTAAAGACTCCCGATTACATTCTTACTTCTCTCATTCCGTAGGTGTATATAATCATACCATTGATCTACATATTATAGGGTGTAAGTGCTTTCTAATGCTTGGAATAATATATAGTAGTAGTGAGTTTAATGTAGTTGTGGTGTAGCTATAGCAATTATGGCTTTGTTTTTATACACACTCTCTTATCGGTGCACCTCAATTTTTTCTGACTTTTGTTTCTATTTCTTATCTCTGCTATTATATTGTATTCAATACCTCCTTTCAATGTAGAATAAACAGGTTTATATTGTAACAGAATCAAGATGAAAACAATATTATCGACAATACTTATCCTACTTCATCAATGGGTAATATATGCCGGTGACTTGTCAAGATCAATAACTATCATGAACTCGTCTGGTAGGCGTGTAGATATACATTGGGTGCATCCCGATACGGGTGAAATGGTATTGCAATCAGATCCTGATGTATTGGGTACGTTCTGTTATATTTATTATATACACAGAGGTTGTTGTTGCATGAGATAGTAGGAATTATCTTATTCTAACTTCTTCTCAATCAATACCAACTCTGTACTACTCTACCAAATGAAAACTATAGATGGTGCATCAATGACTCTTAACTCATACGTCGGGCATACATTTCAAGTAAGAGAATTAGCAGCTAAGAAGACGGGTGTTTGTGGTGGTGAGGATCAGACATGTAGGATTGATCATTTTACTGTTAATACTAATCAGGATCAAGGTGAGTAATAATGTAATTGTGCACATCTTATGTTCATTTTATATTCGTATGTCTCCAATTCAATATCTTTTAAAATTTTCTCGGAATGGTAAAATATTTATCAATATACACACCACATACACATAACAATACACACAAAGTTGTCTTCGTTCATGAGGGTATTAAAGTAGAACATACCGACTCGAAATCAATTGCTGCTAAATCAGCATCAAAACTCTTGGACGAATGTAAATCAACAGCCAAAAGACAACTTACCAAAGATGATGCAGATGCAATTACTATTCTAGAATCATTAAGTGATTGTGTACGGAAGGGTATAGCTGATGAAATCGAAAGAGCTAATGAGGAAATTGTTTTCCAAGCAAAGATACGGAAAGAGATTGCTGATAGTTGGGAGAATTACACTTGTGCTGACGAGACAGTGAATGCTACCGAGCCCAAATCAGAGACAAAATGGAGACAACGAGATGTTGGTATAATGTTGGATAGACCGGCGTCGAAGATCCATGTCATTGAGGACTTTTTAACAGCTGAGGAATGTAAAGCCGTCGAGGAGATGGCTACACCACACTTGCACGATGCTCAGGTAGCCGATGGTAGTGGAGGTGGTCAACTATCTGATAATAGAAAAGCAAAACAAGCTGCAATTGCTGTCAATTGGGATAAGGAAAAAGATGGTGATCTTATTGCAAGGCTATCAAGACGTGTGTATGATTACGTCAATCATGTACTGCCCTTTGATATCAAAGAGAATGGCCAGGAAAGCTTAATGTCTATCCAATACTTTGGAAGAGGACCGGAGGACGAAACACCTGATCGGTATATGCCACACTGTGATGGAGAATGTACTGGCTTAGATTTCAAGCCTGGAAATCGTATGGCTACGATTGTTATGTATTGCGACTTACCTAAAGTTGGCGGGGCAACAAACTTTAGAAATAGTGGAGTGCACATCAAGCCAAAACAATACTCGGCGACGTTCTTTAGTTACATTGATCCAGTTACGACGAAGATGGATACAGGGTTTACGGAACATAGTGGTTGTCCTGTCATAGAGGGAGAGAAGAAGATTGTTACACAGTGGGTAAGGTTGGGTGTCGATGACGAGAATCCGTGGACTTCGTTCAATACTTGTAAGTATCTCACACAGTGCTAACCGTTGATCCAGCTCATACATATATCCATTCTAACCCCAACATATCTTTCTAATAAAATGCAGTGAGAGTCAAGCATGCCGATGCAGCCAACCAATAACGTCTCATAGATGAAGGGGCGGCGGAGAAAGTGAGTGATTTGTGGCTATTTATTAACTATGCCATTATTATGATTTGTTTTTAAGCATCCCTACTTTGCCTTACAACCCACAGACAACAATGGACATCACAGGTTAATCATATCTTTCTTTTAAGTTCTTTTATGTTCTTGGCAGTAGACTGGTTTAGGCAGTTCACTTTTTTAGAAAAACAACTACTAGTATCACCAGCAGTATTTTATTACACTACAATAAATTTATTATGTCGATAGATTACGAATTATGAAGACTAATAGCTTCTGCCTAAATCGAAGTAAAAGACATCAGCTACCTATAGATGATACTAACGACTCCATATTACCAGACGACGACTTTTCGATAAATTTGATTGCCTCACTTTCATCGGAGATTGCAGCAGACAACATGCTGAACAAGATGATTGCAATATGCATAATTGCAATACTGCTATTGTATATCGATATGAACCTTACATCAAATAGCACTGTACCCTCATTCGACAGCAATGGCCAATATGACGGCGGGACATACTTGCGTAGTATCATCAACTCAGACAAACCGTTTGAAGATATGAATCTTCCAACATGTGCACAAGATGTGATTATAACTCTCCACAAAACAAAAGAAGAAAAAGATAACAAGAAGAAAGAACATACTTGTCGTGGTATACTCATTAGAGATGATATTATCATCACAAGTAGTGGCTGTGCAGAAAACAACTTTACATTTGATTTCCCGGGCAGTGGAGGAGACAAAGTCGAGGCAATACCACATCCATCTCTCAACTCGAAAAAAGTAATGAAGAAGTCACATCTTGGCTTCTTGGAAGCGAATCCACCCTATCACTATCAATTCTATGACAAACCAGTTAGACGGAATAGAGTCTTTCTAAGTCGACAATCTGATACAATATCCCATACTGATAAAGTAGTAGTTATAGAATGTGATACGGAAGGCCGACCGATCCTACACAACTTTCCAGTAAAGAAGGGGAAGAAGCATGAAATGATACCAATAAATCAACTGGATGGAGTAGTACCAGATGATATTTTATGGGAAGATATAGATAGTATGAATACTACAAAATCATCACACAACAATGCAACTTGGTGGAATAGAAAGATAACATTGGAAGAGGGAGATTTTACTTTCGACAGATTTGAAGAGTACCGAGGGCCTCCAGGAAGTCTATCGGTCAACGTAGGTCAACTACTAGAGGCAGTCGACCCGCGGGAACATAGGCGTGCCTATTGCTACAAAAAGAAAGACGGTTCTCCTTCAGATTGCTATGATGAGTGGAGAAAGGAGAAACCTTTTAGTGGGCAACACTTCTTTGAGTGGCTCGACTTTGGATCAACATGCTTAGAGAAGAAGATGAAGGACTGGAATGAACATGAGGTAGGATACAAGTGCAAGTCATATCCTTTCTATGACAACAAGAAGAGACTGGAACATGAGATATACTTTACACAGTCAAAAGATAAGAAGAAACTTATTGCAAGATACAAGCACGACGACGAGTTTGTAACTGAGAGCGGAGAATATCACTCGAAAGGGCAGCCGCACACTTACATGTGGGGCCTTAACAAAGTCTTTTATATTGCCAAAGCAAAGAAATGCAAAACAAGTATGAATGATAGCCGCTGTATCGATGGTAAGAAAACTGCCAAGCATATGAAGATACTCTCAGGCCATCCTGCCCTGGGAGCGGGCGAGATATATGTTGGAAAGAATGGAACAATAGAGGGTATCAATTATTCCAGTGGACACTACAAACCAGATATTAAATCTGTTACAATGATGTATCAATGGATGAAGGATGAGCATCTAAACACCTCAGCTCTGACTTGGATTGGTTGGAAAGGGTGGTCAGAGAAGCAATGTGATAACGACAAGACGAAGTGGCAGAGTATCAAGATCCCAAACTTTGATGCAACTACACTGGAACAATCTTGCCGTGAGGTTACCAACAGTCCAACATGGATTATTCAATGAGAGTAGGTTAAACTTGCAACCCACAATAAAGACGAATTGCAATTCTTCAACTCGATCTGGTGGGAACTATAATTATATAGTACATTCATCTATTATCTATCACCGCCATGTTATCCTACTACTCATTAGCAGTCCATATTATAAGCTGAATGTACTCATTGTATACGGACGCTGTCCATATGTTATTCGACTATGATGTACCTTCGCCCCTTCGTTTATTTTAATGGAGTTCTCAATTAATAATGAAAACCACATCATTGATATTTGATATATTCATCATTCATCTTCCTTACATCAATAGGTATCACCGCCATGTTATACTCAAGCTCATTAGCAACAATAGCCATATTATATATAGCGCTGAAGTGTTCTGTTTCTATATCAACATGCCTTGCCGCCGCTTCCCATACTGAAAGTTACACATCATGTGCATTTATATGCCACAACCAAAACAGACATCATCATCAAACATCACCATCAACTTTATATCCAAACAATAATAAGAGGATATATAACTCTTTGACACAGAAATCTGCAATTCCAGATGATAGTAGCGATAAAGAAGCAAATGATGATGACGAAGAAATACGATATTACAAAGGTGTAAGAGCAAGAGTTCGTGCCTCAATATCATCAGCATCTCAAAGAGCACAAAAACTATTATCCAAATCATCTAAAACTATATTAGATGACGTGTCAATGATAGAAGATGTGGTTACCGCACCTATATCTGCAGGTGCACCTATAGCGAGCATACTTACTGATGCAGCTGTCAATTCAGCCGAATTAGCAGCAGAGGAAGTTAGATCTGCAGCATTGAGTGTCTTGCAAAGAAGTAGCAGTTCTCAACAACAAACATTAGAGACTCAAGCTCGTATTGAGGCTGATGCCACAGTTGCAATGGATACGATATCATTAGCTAAAACTTCAGTGGCAGATGCGTTTGACGCAGCTGAAAGTGCATTATCCAATGTAGAGAAGGAATTAGCTTCGGTACGTAAAGAATTGGAAGATGCCAAGAAGGATGCCACATTAGGATTGGCAGTAGCTGAAAAGGCAGCAGCTTCGGCTGCTGCAAAGGCCCGCATGATTACTGAAATGGCATTATTGGAAAGTTTAAAAGAAGAGAGTTTGAGTGGTGATGATGACGAAGAAGAAGTGGATAGCGATAATGGGGATGAGAGTAGTAGTGAAATGATAATAGGACCGGATGAGACGTTGGTTGTTACAATTCCAAAGTCAAGTATAGATACAGAATCATTAGACAAAGCAGAATTATTATCAGATGAAAGAGAAACACTGACAGAAGACTCAACATCAACAGAAGAAGAAGAAGACAGTCTTGGAAAATGGCAAGAGTCTGACTTTGATGACATCACAAATCTCTCATATGAAGATGTTGATTACACATTAAGTGATATGGCACCACCCTTTATCAACGAGGATGAATGTCTAGTACCTGGTGAACCCGTGGTACGTGTTGAAAAAGCTCCGCAGAATTCTCGAAGGATATTTGCAGGCATTGACATACCTGTTGCTGTTGATGACGTATGGCAGCTATTAACAGATTATGCCAATCTACAAAAGGTAGTACCCAACTTGGTTGTGAATGAGGTACTTGAATTGTATGATGGTAATAGCGAGGGGAAGATAACTGTTGGTGATACATTGTCTGATGCAGAACAATGTCAAACAATCGCCAACAACATGAGGGGAGCAGTCTTGAAGCAAGTCGGAGGTGCCAAGGTTGTCGGTATTAACTTTAGTGCTAGAACAACACTCGAAGTAAGAGAATGGCCCACAGGTATGCCAGACTTTGCACATTTCGAAGACGAGATATTCGAGGGCAAGTCAAGATCGACGAGAGTACGTGAGAGTAAGGGACGAGCGTTGACAAGATACGTCTTTCCCAGACCATTTGCACTATCTTCACTTCCACATAAAGATATATCTATGCAAAGCATTGAAAATGACGATGGGGAATTCCGAATGTATCAGGGCGTATGGAGGTAAGTTGAAGAGGATAGTATATACTTGAGTTGCTTTTATACTTCACTAACTCTCATCCTCCTTTCTCTTGAACTAGGATGCAACCACTAGTAGGATGTGCTCCCCCGGGTGAAAGTGCAATGAGACTCACATATGCCGTGGAAGTTAGTCCTCGACCGTATCTACCTGTAGCATTAGTTGAGGGGAGGATTGCACAGGATCTGTGTGCTAACTTGAAAGCTATTAGGAAGATCTTTAGCGATGGAGAATGAGTAGAGGAATCGAGGAATCATATACAGCTAGTATTAGGAGAATAAGAAGAAATAAAACAGAACAATATGCTATCAAGAACTCAGCATATACCTTAGAATTGTATCTACTTGATGTTTGATCATCAGCATATACCATAGACTATTGTCTTGATGCCTTGCATGATCATCGTGATCAGCCGCCTGGAGTTCTCTTGTATCCTTATTTAGTGGCAATACTCGTTTCAATGTTACTCAAAGAACAATCATCCCCCTCAATAGACTATCTCCTTTCACTATGTCTCTAGAGATATAGCACATTAGATCCTCTACCACGACCCTAACCCTCCTCTTTTATATTGGCAATTATACTATAATAATAATATGGATGAATTAGAGAAGCAAAAGGTGCTGTCAGATCTTGATATCTTTGTTCCTGATGAGGAGGAAAATAGTGGTAGCAGTCCTCGTTCTGCTTCGTCAAAAAGCTTTGGCGGATCAGGAGTAGCAGATGAAAATGAACTTCTCAAGCATGGAGTGAACCCAACATCATGCCTACCAGGTGATGATAATTCTTCTCATGTTGGCACCATTGATGATGCATCTAATAATGAAGTAGAAATTGCAAATGACATCACAGCACGAGAACTACGATCAGCTACCAAGAAGCAGCGTGGGAAGAAGCATATCTTATATGCGGTGATTCTTTTGTTGTGTATCATTGTAATTGCATTGGCCATTAGTCTAGGTGTTAGTTCCAAGAAAGGAGATCAATATTCGAGTGCAGAATATAAATTCAATGAAAATGGCGAACAAGAAGGACCGCCGCCTGGTATTTATCCCATGCAGCAAGGAGTCGGGGAAGATGACAATCCTCCTGGAACTATAGTAGATATTGCTTTGGGAGATGATGACCAGTTTAGTACTCTTGTAGCTGCTTTGAGTGCTGCAGATCTAGTTGAGACTTTGTCTGGCGATGGACCGTTTACTGTGTTTGGTAAGTATTGCCATGCAGCATGGTTGCGCTATCATATGCTCGCATCAATACTCCGACACATTATATACTCTTCAGCCCCAACAAATGATGCGTTTGCTAGTCTCCCCGAGGGAATTCTAGATTCTCTTCTACAAAACTCGAACGCTAATGCACTCTCGCAGCTTCTTTCATATCATGTAGTCGCCGGAGAAGCTATCAGCTTATCTGCAATGGACGTTATTGATACTGCTCTTAGTGGAGAATCCGTCGTTGTTTCGGTATCAGAAGATGGCACCATGTTAAATGATTCTAATGTAATCAAGGAGGTTAGGGCTAGTAATGGCATCATTTATGTCATTGACAAGGTGCTGATTCCCCCGGAAGATGATTATACTCTAATTGATTGGATTAACGACCTTGCTGACGGGGAACACGAACCAGAAGAAGCTCCCCAACATGGTGACACAGATTCGTGGGGTGATCTTATTGGGGACTGTTTTTCTGATTTATTGTGTTGTTTCCTTTTTTGTGGCCGCTGAAGAATGTAAATAGACTGTACCCGTTTGTAATAATAAATCCTGTATTGCCAATGTATTTAATTAACTCATATTTAACGAACAGCAACGGCAGAGTCAAGCTTATTAATAATGAAACGACTAAATTATCATCTATGACAAACTAAACATGAAATACTCGACACATTAATCCTTATGTCTTCCTCTTTTTGGCCGGGGGAGCTTTGCTTCCGGCCGGAGGTCTTCCGGCACCACTCTTCTTAGTTTTAAGATCTTTTCCACCCTTCTCCAATCTAATAGCCTCTCTATATTTAGCCAAATATACCTTCAGGGGTTCAACATACTTATCAAATCCAAGTGTGGACATTGCCCATAATAAATCATCCCCATTGATAGTTTTACGTTTCTCTTGCATACACTTATCAGAAGCCTCGGACGTCACAAAGGATATAAATTCAGAAGTGGATTCTTGTACGCATTCCTTTGAATCCTTTGCTATCTTGGCATTCTCGGGTAATATGTTCTTCATGAGGCGTGATATGTTTGCAATGGGTAGGAATCGATCCTGTTAATGTAATGTGAGATGTGTTGAGGAATGAGGAAGTTGTTTAGTGCACATCATATGTCCTTATTTGCAAAACATAAAACATCAACCATCAAATAATAAAATATTATATCCATCATACGGTAATTCCAATAAAACTGAATCTACACGGAATAAAGGGGGTCTAATCCCTTTCAGACTGGTGCCAGTATATTTGTAATCTTTTGGATATAATAATGTATCATTTATCATATAAATAAAAAAAATAGAGTAGCCATCATACAAATGCCTCGTACTTGGTAGTCGTCACGATGAATAGAAAAATACAATGAATGAATGGTATATCGTTATTTTTCCTCGGACTCGTCATCTAAATACATTTAATCACTTGGCTATATACTCTTTCACATAATAACTTGTGCTAGTGCAACATCAAAATAAAGATATAAAAAATAAAACATACCTGCTCACGAATTTCCTCGTATTCGCCCGCCGGCGGTTGTGGTGCGGCAGCGGCGGCAGCCACACCTGCTGGAGGATTGGCATAAGCAGCCGCCTGAGGTGCTGCCGGTATTGGTGGGAGAGTAGGATCCATTTGGTTGACGCCGATAAATATTGCTATTTGAGCCACCTGTTAAAAATTATGAGAGTGAAATATTACACATGTAGGAATGATTGGTGCGGTATCCATTTAAAAGGGCGGGCGGGGACGGTCAGACGCAATGAGACTGAGTACTAAAGAGGAAACAAAGACTCCTCTCTTACACTATTACTAACATGCAAGTAGGTATTAGTATGATTGAGCTAGATAGTTTGCATACAATAAAAGCTTAGATTGCAAATAGCAGTCATTGCAGTTTTTGATTCTTCTAGTGAAAGTTGTTGAATATGCAAACTCTCCAACTTGATAAGAAATGATCAACTAGAACAGATTCCAACTTGAATCAAAGTTGAACAAAAGCGAAGTAAAGTTGTTTCTATATCATTCAACTTCTTTCTACTCTTCCCATTCTTCACTAACTCTTCACTCTGATGACAAGTTATTCCAATAAAGTGTATGTAATATCATTGTAATCTTTCATCTCTCCTCCGCCCTGCTTTTGTCTTACTCCGTATGAAGTCTCAATCTTGCCATCACGATCTAATGTAGTAAATTCTTCTTTTGTAAATATCTTACTACCCTTGGATGTTTCAACGATACTGTAGTATTGTTTTTTTTAATGTATTGTATTGTATGCATTGTATTGTTTGTGTTGTATGTATCACATAATATGTTTTGTTTGTTTCATAGTTGTATATATATGACACATCATCTCTATTGGTTAGAGATCATATAGCAAAATCAACACAATAAGGCACGTATCACAGTCATATATATCTACTTACATCAACTTAGGACGTTTACTTTTGGCATCTTTAAAGTCCTTTGAGCTCATCTTATTTGCTCTCATTGCATAATTGGCATTTGCTTCCTTGTTGTCTTCCGAACGTGCCTTTAATACATTGATAAGTTCACTATATTCCTCTTTATCAGAAGCCTGGGCAGAAGAAACTCCGGATAGTAGGACAGCGGCTGCAGCAGTACCAAATTGTGATAGAGTATCACGACGAGTTGCTGATAACGAAGTTGATGACGATGATGTTGTTGATTGCAGACCGGCAAAAGCCGATGTCGAAGCAAGCGACGATGCAATTAGTACAATAGAGGTCTTCATCTTTAAACGGGAGAGATAATTGTTGTACGGCGGCGGCAATAGAAACAAAAGTTTAGATGGCGTGCGTCATTTTTTACAAAGGGAGAGCAACACGAGTCCTCATAAGGTTAAAATAATTAACCCCCGACAACAGCCAACATTTCGCTGCCAAACTTCAAACTTTATTGATTGAACTATATAGATGTATATAATTTGTATATTATAGTAAGAGAATAGAAGAATAGTACATCACCATATCTTTTGCAACTACTCTGACTTGATAATTGAAGTATAGAAGAAGTGAACATATCTTGTGCACAAATAAACAAAATGGCAAATGATAAGGAAAACAATGATGATGTCGAAGCCATTAACAATACACCCAATAAGAAAAAGTTTCCTACTCCTCAATACCTAGTGACAATATATTCAAAGAATGTAGTGTTAGTTGATAGAGATGATGCCGATGAACTTACAGAAAAGAATTGGAATCAAAATCTTGTAGCTGGGTAAGTGTATCTTTTAACCTTTGTAGTTATATGATGTGATGTATGTGCTGCTGCTCATGTCATATCTTTTATATCTCCTTTATTATAGCAAACTAACCGAAGAGATTAAGAAAAAGAAAAAGATTCGTGTTAAGATGCAATCATTATTAATAAAAATGATTAATAGATTAATACGTGAGGAGATTATACCTGTAGAGGCAGTGAATGTTGTTACCGCTGAGACATGGATTGCTATAAGATGTTTAGTGGCACCTTCGGCTATGCCTGTTATTATGTTAAGATGTGAACGTGTTGGCGTCGGTAATGTAACCGGGACTGTTTGGGCAGTACCCCTAGAAACATCATTAGTACCACCTGCATCGGGAAAGAAGGAGATTGATCAATGGGTTATTTTAGGAAAGAATGATAATGTTGAAATTACAGCAACGACATCTCAGGATGGTGCTTCTACTGTTCCCTCAGTTGGTAACACAACAGCTCCTACATCACCAATTGCAGAAGAAGAAGATGCGGAAGAATATGAAGATGCCGAAGAGGTTAGTGACAGTGATGATAATGAAGAAGAGGATGAAGTGAAGAGTATCCCATCTATGGTTAGCATTCCATTCTTATCGGCTGAGCGTAAGCAACAGCTATTAGAAGCAATTGTGCAAGCCCGAAAGGAATGGAGAAATACAAGCTCAAGGGTACGAGTATTGCAGGTTGTTGAGGAAGTGAACGCTGGTAAGTTTGAACTTTCTCTTATCCCCGTCCTCTAAATATATAGCCCTGATTTGTACACTATCTAACCTGTTTCACTCATATCTAAAGGAGCATCCATGACTTTTGACTATCTCATGTTTGTTGTATGTGCTGCTTGGATTGCAGCTATGGGTTTGGGAACTAACTCAAGTGCTACCGTTATAGCCAGTATGCTTGTCTCACCGATTATGGGACCGGTAATGGGGTTGACTTTTGGAACCACAGTGAAGAAGAAAGACTTGATAATCAAAGGGCTAGTGAATGAAATAGTTTCACTTATCATGTGCTTCGTTATTGGGATAATTGTGTGTATCTTTATGACTATCGGTGGTACTCCAGAGACAAGGAAATGGCCTTCATCTGAAATGTTGAGTCGAGGAGATCCTTATGGACTTGCTGCTGGGTTCTTTGTAGCCATTCCATCCGGCGTAGCCACGGCTCTTAGCACATTGGGAAAGAATAGTTCTGGAATGGTTGGAGTTGCTATATCTTTATCTCTGCTTCCACCGGCTGTGAATGCGGCAATGTGCTGGACCTATGAGCTCATGCTTTTATCACCCAAGTACAATCGCAATGCTGGAGATGACACTGACTACTGGACATTAGGTGGCATCTCATTTGCTCTAACAGTCGTAAACATCATCTGTATCTGGCTAGCTGGTACTTTTACCTTCAAGTTAAAAGAGGTAGCTCCAATTCACGATAAGAATGCCTTCTGGAAGGAGGACATCCAGGAATATAGGAACAATAAGAAGAAGGATCCTAACTTGAATGTTATAAACGAAGGAATTCAGGCAGCGTTGGAGCTAAGAAACAGTGTTGCTATTAAAGATGATCTATATAAAGGGACAGACAAGCTAGGTATTGGTGAGGCACGAGCTGCTGAACAACGCCGTCGAGGACTCGCTAATGATGCGTTAGAAGATGCCTTCTTCATCGATAATCGGGCCCTTAATCGAGAAACATTGGTCCCTGGAGGCGTGATTAATTTAGATGAAGTAAAACTGCAAGATGCGGCAGAGGACACGACACTCAAAGCGGAATTGCTCGATGGCGCAAATAAGTTTGGAACTCTTCAAGATGCTGGCAAAGCCCTGTTTGATAACAATATGTTTGGAAGTGAAATTGACATGGTACTGGATGATAGTGCAGTACCGACGAATGATATTGGAGTTAGGCATGGAGCTGTGGCCGAGGATGTATTGCTCACGCTAGGTCATTCTCTTACATAAGAAAGAAGTTGTTGTAAAACCTTGTTATGTTAAAGATATGTCATGTTGAGATATGTGAAAGAGTGTGCGTTCTAAGTGGTCGAATACGTTGTAACCTAATGTTTCAGTTTCATTACTTTAATAGATAATGAGAGCATCGTGTAGCATAGCGTCTGTTAGATCATATACCAAACGCTAGATTTTTGAGCTCGTTATTCTTTTGTCTGCTTATGGCTTTCCTGCCTTTACCATTACCATTGGTATTTGCTGCGCCACTGTTTTTCTTTGCAGTAGAAGAAGAAGAAGAAGATGGCTTTGACTCAAATCCTGGCGGTGGCCCACTAGGTTTGACTGCTGCTGGTTTCGGTTTAGTACCCCAAGAGTTAGTCTTTTTCTTGGGAAGTATATAATTGATTGGTTTCTTACTCTGGCCACCTCCATTGAAGTTCATGTTTTGCATTTGGTTAGCCGCCCTAAGACTATCTAAATGTTGCATAGCAAGGTTGACAGCAGACTCATTCGGAATACCTTGGATCAAAGGTGGTATATTATCCCAGAATGCTTTATCACTTAGGCCTTGTTCAAATAGAGACGCCGCCTCATTGATATATGTTTCAGGCGGAGTGTTTCCGCTAGCAAAGTCTTTGGTCATCTTCTTCAGCTGCTTATATTTGCTGCCAAGGAGTTGTTTTAGATCTTGAATTGTATCCTTACCTTCCCGAAGGCTTTCAGCTGAAGGCTTTGATGACGGCGGAGGAAATTGTAGTACATTATCCATTGGAGGTGGCTTCTTAGCTATAAATGCGTTCGTAACCTTTGACTTTTTGACATTAGATGATGTCGGCGGTGGTGGAAAGTCAGACGATAGTGCAGGAAAAGCTGATGCTGATGGAGCTTTGTTAGCATTGAGCTTGCGAGTATGAGCCTGCGCGGCTGCATATGGATTCGATCGTTGTGAAGAAGCACTGTTAGGTCTACTAGTAGAACCACCAAGAGATGGGAAATTATCGGCGCTCTTCATATTCGGCGCACTCGTAGGGATGGAGGATGCATAAGATACATTTGAAATAGACCGGGAAGTTGACGATGCCGAACTTGGTCGAGACGCCATTGCTGAAAAGTTTCCCACTTGAGACGGTGGTGGCTTCTTCTTCTTTCCCAAACCAAGTGCTGCACGTCTAACATTTGCTGAAGAGCTTGGGCCAGGCCCGAGGGAAGGGAATTCCTCTTCAGTAACCTTTCCAACAGCAGTCCTCTTCAACCCACCGGGTCTAGATCCGGCAGTACGCGCTCCATCTGCAGTCCAGCCTACCAACATTCCTCCACCTGCAGAATCAGAACCATCCACTCCCAAAGCAGGAAAGGATTCACCACCATCTCTACCACTACTACCAGATGCATTAGTACCATCTCTTTCCCGAACTAAAGCAGCCTGTGCTCGTAATTCAGCTGTTCGTGCCGCGTGCGCTGGATGACTAATATCCGGTTCATTAATCTGTCGTTGTTGTTCTTCATCATTCTCACCTGGCAATGCCTCAGGCACAAATGCCTCGCCATTTAAACCAAATTGAAAGTCTTCACCACTTGGTACATCTTGAAGCTGTTCAAATGTATCATTCTCACGTCTAACACGGAATTCTAATTTGATTTTAGTACCACCATCACGACGTGTGGTACCATGAACACTTGCTTCATGTGCTCTAAGATCAATCTCATTGTCAAATACTACAAACCTTGCCGCTAAGCATTGCTGATCATGACATAAGTAATGTTCACGATCAAAATGACGTTCTAGCCTTGTATAATCTTTGAAGAATTGATGTGGCTTACCAGCCTTATCACATACATGACACTTGTAATGTTCCTTATTCAAGTGTTCATGCAATTTCACGATATCATAGAATCGCAATGGCCTGCAGAACTCACAGAGTGGATGTCCAGTAAATCCTGACAAGGCACCATCACCCTTACTTTGATGTTGTTTCAAACCCTGTGGAGTATACCGTATCAACTTTGATACAAAGTCACGCTTATTATCAACACATAAATCACATAATGCATACCCGTGATCAATCCGTAAATGTGCTTTCAAGGCTTTTAATCCGGTTAATCGTTTCTTAACCTCTCGACCACTTGCATTTGGTTTCTTCTTCTTCTTATCCCCTCCATGATCACCAACCTCTTTGCATATATCTTTCTCATTAATATATAATGATGTATCCTCATTACTAAATTCACAGTTTGGTAATCCACATCCATACCCTAAGAGTGGAATAACATATGATTCGTATATATTATTTGGGAAGAACATACCGACATCATCTCTGTATGTAAATCCTGGTAATTCTGTACCCCAAATTGAATATTCTTCATATCGTTTATGATGTACCACTCTACTATCATCTGCATCTTTTTCAAGAACCGTATCTGAATCAACATCAACGATCAACATATCATTTGATGTTTTGCAAACCGGACATTTGTTATCATTATGTAAATATCTCATTTGCAAGTGACATGCCCAACATACGTCATCATGACCACAGGGTGAGATTGTTCGACGGGTGTGTAGTTTAGACGAGTAGCAAATCAAACAGTAGGCATGCTGTGCTCGTTGTGATGTATCATCAGTTTTAGTGGTTGGTGATGTAATGTTGCCCACGGGTGTTATATGATCGATTTGCTCATCTGTTTTTATTGGGGAGAGATTGATACTGTTTGCACGAACCTTTTTACCTCCCACAACATTCTCATCGGTTTCATCTTCATCATCGGATGAATCCATTGGCAGCTTTGGTTCAATACGATCAGGACGCGAGCGTTCATTACCAACATGTCGTGGTCCTCTACCGCCTCTTCCTCCATTAAAGTTTTTGGGACCTCGGCCTGCAAAGTTTGAGTTGCTATTATTATCATTGTTATTGTTGTTGTTTCCTCGACCTCCACGACCTCGACCTCTGCCTCTACCACGTCCACCACCACGACCTCTACCTTTATTGTTACTCTTTGAGGGTTGTTCGTCACTCATTACTATGATGTTTTTTGTTGTATTGCAATTGATATAATAATTTGGTACCAAGAAATTAAGGATACGAAAACAATATACCGCCTACTCTTATACTATGATCAGCCGGTCGTACAGCAACGATACAAAGGAGATATGCCTCCACCACTAATGCATCAAGCAATAGCTATCGTATTAGATAGTGCTGACGATTTGGCTAAGGAATAAAATATTCCACATGTAAGTATTCTAGCACAAAATCAAATGATCAACCTTCACACTTCACAGCTTGTAGCTTGTTATTGTCATTGGTCGGTGATTGCCCTAACCTACGTCCCTCGATATCGCATAGAATTGCAATAGTAATTGTCAAATGGATAATAAAAAAAGTAGTGTAGCCGCCGCTTTATCGGCGGCAGCGTCTGAAGAGGACAAAAGTGAAGCAAAAAATATGATTTCACCAATACACACATCTTGTGCATCAAATAGGAAAAGACCATTTGATGCCTTGAAAGATGGTAATACTGCAGCTTCAGCGGCACAAACTATGGAAGCTATATTGCAAGATATGCAGCAAAAAATGAATCACATGCAAACTGAAATCAATACAGTGAAGAGAAACAATGTTGATATAAAAGCCGAGAATACAGAGTTGAAGTCTAAGTATTACGAACTAGAAAATAATGTGGAGGATATCTCATCATTAAAAGATGAACAGAATGAAGGGACATATGATAATAAAGAAAGGATGTATGATATGCAGACTGAAATCGATACAGTACGAGATGAAAATAAAGATTTGAAGAAAAAGTATAATGAACTAGAAATAAAAGTGAAGGATTTAACATTGAAAAATGAATACAATGAATGGTCGTATACTGCTGAGAATATATCAGCTTCCTTTTGGAGTGATCTTGGCTTTGAGGAGTATGCTGAACGTATGGTTGTATTTCTCGGTAAAATGAAAGAGTATACTCATCAACTGAGGCGAGGTGAATCTCCAAATGACATCGATTTAGAATTCGAAAATGATAATCTACTGTATGACAATATTTTACTGCCACATTGGAAAGAGTTGATAGATGCTTTGGTTCAATATCAAAAGTTTGATCACCGTGAGGATTATGGTATTGAAGGATTTGTTCTACGGAATATTGATCTGCAACAAGAGGTCCTTGATATGCTAGCCCCAGCTCTTCAAACATTAGACATGAAGAAATTGGTGTTGGGAAGAATTATTGGAAGTGATGTCTTATCATTTGCGGAAGGCATTATAAAGGGTAATCCCCATTTAGAAAAGATTGCTTGGTATAATAATCGAATCGAAAGTGTAGATGATATGCAGCGCCTCTGCAACTCAATCAAGAACAAAGCTAGTACTTCCCTCAACGCCATTGACTTGGACAGTTCCTTTGACGGCAACAACTCAGAAATGATGCAAATAGTACTTGATGCAAGTCTTCTTTTGGAGAGACTGGAACTTTCTGATAATGGAATTGGACCGGTTGGTGCACAACTCATTGCCAACTTCTTGGCATCTAATCCACCACTAAGAGAGTTGGATATTGACGATAATGATTTGAGTGATAACGACGCTACACTATTCGCAAATGTGTTGCAGAGTAATACCAATCTCGAACAGCTTTACTTGAATGGCAACACTGATATCACCACAGTTGGAAGGCAAGCATTACTAGATTCAGTCTTCAATGTATCCAGTTTGAATTCATGCGTTGCATCAAACCACAAATGCTGTTTATATGGTCTTGATCCGGATATATCTACAATCAACGAACGCATTGCACCATCAGCAAATAGAAGTGATAAGATATTTACACTGCTCTCAGCGACTGATAATGGCTTCTTTAATATGAATTGTCTTGGTGACGTATCATACAAACTTATCCCCAGAGTTTTGAACCTTTCGCAAGAGTTTGGAGGAAGGACTCCTGAGCTATCTGATATATACTTTGAGAAAACAGGACAAAGAAGTGCTGACTGGAATAAGCTTGATGAGGTTACTGTGGCAATCACTTCCATGTTTGAACTGTTGAGAGGCTGGGCTGTGCCATCCTTATCGGCTTAATATTGCTGAAGGATAAAGTGATACAAGCGGGTAGGCAGAAGGCCCTCTTTTCCCTTGAGTTCAAATAAGAAGTTTATGCAATCAATGAACAAAGACTTGCACCTAGAAGGGATGTAGAATTGTATTCATGTTGTATTTGTGTTGTTTCTGTAATAAAAGTTAGATTATAATGCTCTAAACAACAGTCTTTAAGTAGATGAGTTAATGATCACATTCAAGCTTGCTTCGATAACATCTATTTGCTCCTGTGTTTCCTTCTCCGTTAAGAGTCCAGACGTTAGAAGACCTTCAAGGTATTGTGACTGTTTGTTTCGAATGATAACACACAGAAAATGATCAATGATTACTTGAACATCATCAGGTTTGAACTTATCCAAAGCTTCTTGGGCTAATGCTACTTGCTCCTTAGATTCACGGAGGACTTGATTTGCCTCAGCCGGATAGATCTCTTCGAATTTTTCTTTAAAGTTCTTATCTGATACTTTGTGAGCTTGAATCATAGCTATTGACAGCTTCACAGTGAACCGTATGTCACAGAATTCGTTTGTGTTGGCGCGTTTATCTCCAACAATGTGCTTGCTATCAACGAAGCACATCCCTAATATACCTATAATGGCGTTGCTCATCAGTCTATAAACTTGTCTCCCCAAACGCCTCAATCGTTTCACGTTTCCACGGATGAGCATCTGAGAGGTGCTCCAATCATCGAGAGAACCACCTTTGGATATATTATCATAGGAGAAGTCGAGTCCTTGGTTTATAACATAGGCAAGAAATGCTTCCCGTCCATCAAACTCTCCATTGTTGAGTTGCTTCTGGTATGCCCATTTCAGTTGTTCGATATAAGTTGCTCGTAGTTCTGTTAATATTTTAGCATCGGTATCAGCTTCTTCCATTGCATGTTCACACAACTGAGTATCGTCTAGTTCATTATTGACATCTACATCTCTTCGAAGAGATGTGACCATTGAGTCAATATCATCAGCCTTTACTTCCGCTGTTTCGTTGTATCGATTGAGAACGTCATCTTCTGTTAAATCACAATGTTTACCTTCGTCATCCTGATACCCTAGATGTTCAAGCACCTTTGCAATACGAGCACTGCCTAATCGTTTTATCTTTTAGTAGGGAGAGCAGAATATCAATTGTCTTATTAAGATAATCTTTCCGAAATATTTGTAGAATCTTATGACGAGTTGATGTACTTCTTGCAAGTCCAAGCCTTTGTAGGAGAGGACCTGCAGTACTACCATTGATGACCAACGTTAGGAAGGCTGTGCCTCCCACAAGACCGAATAGTTGTGTTGTGAACTTTCGATATGTTTCATCTTCCGTTGTACTCCATACTATGTTGTCTAGACTTAATGCAAGACTAATACCAACTGCTCCACTATGTGAATAAGAAAACAATACTGTAAGTGGTGATACATTGACTGGTATACCTATAAAGGATACTAAGAGAGTATGCTTACCGAAGCCCCCCGTATGCTAAGAAGAAGCATTCTTTCCAGTTGGTAGACAGCCCAATGCGTTTGTTTAGAGGATAGAATGCATACACAAGAAAGTATCGTATGACATGCAACAACACCCAAAGAAGGAATAGATATCCCCAGTCTTCTCCAGTCCAATAATCTGCCCTGGCTCCACTTATAACGCCTCCGAATACTAATCCACCGAGTGTAAACAAAAGTGTGTTAAGCAACTGCTCAACCAAACTCCAAAACGATGACATCATTTCATTATCATTGATCATACTACTACCGAATGCTTGGGTCAAAACACCGCAGGTTAGGGTTGCTATTACTCCGCTCGTTCCACAGACCGCATCGGCGGTGTAGTAACATAGATATACAATGGTGACGGTTGCACATATCTGAACAACACAGTCAGATGCCGTTAGACGACGATTGAGTATGTATAAGAGGAAGATGAGAGCCAATGACCAAGCAAATCCTACCGCAGCCCCGCCTAAAGACATTCGAAAGAACAACCCAAACCCTTCTGCCAAGTCTATTTCCCTCCCAATCCCTGCTATTCCCATTTCATATAGAAATAAAGCACTAAATATGCTAAAGAAGACCATTGCTGATCCATCATTGAGCAAAGATTCACCCCCGATGTGGATCTTTAACCTAGGTGGAGCACCCACTTCCTCTAGTAGTGAACTCACTGCTACCGGATCTGTAGCACTGAGAATACTTCCAAATGTCTGATAAGTAGAGGTAAGTTCTTGAACTAAAACTCACACATATCAACATCAAAATCCAATACTCTACAACTCACCATTGCCAAATTGAAAGACCAGTCATATGGCAAAACATAATAACCAACACATGCAGTTAATGCCGTTCCCACTAATACCATTGGAAATGCATATATAATACATTGATTAATTGCAATTCCAAACAAATGTACATCCAGTCCAAATGAGTCATTGAAGATCAACCCAGGTAAGAAAACAAGTAACAACACCTCATAATTGATATTTGACCATTGTGTTAATGATTCTGTTAAATGATCATTCAAATCTAACCGAGTTGCACCACAACCCATGAAGATACCAAGGATGAACATAATACCAGTATAGGGTAATATTAATACATATCGTGTTGTTAGGAAGAAGATTAATACACCTAGTATTTCAGTAAACCATGGAAATAATACCGCTCGTGATGGTTCGATCTCTTCTTCTTCATTTGATGTTTCACTATTATCTTTTTCTTCTAGTAGCTGTTCATTGTTGACATTATCGGTTGTATAGATTGACGAGATGTCGGTCTATATATAAAGGTTTTGCTTGTGAGGAAGAGTCAATAAACATCACCTGTTATAAGTAGATACTCACATCAACTCCACGATTGATCAACGTATTGCTCACAGCATTGATGTCTTCATGTGAATCGACAGCGGTGACGAATAGTACTGCAACTACTACCACCACTGCCTTTAGTTTGACAACTGTCAAAACTCCTCCTATCTAGATATGATCATGGCTGCCGTCATAAAAATATCTTTGCAAAGGATACCGAGAAGCCGAGACATAAAGAAATTATGAGAGTAGATTTATTTTTATGAGAGAGATGCTATGCTAATAGACGTCTACTGCATGTATTGGTAGGTAGGTTAAAGATATAAGAGTAGGCAGGTATATATCACACCAGACCATTTGCAATATAATGAAAGCACGGACAAAATCACCGGATCCAGAAGAATCTCAACATATCGAGCTCGGTAGTACTCCCAAATCCCCACACCTCAAAAGAAAGACTTCGTCATTGGCAACATCTTCAAGTTATGACGACGAAAATGACGATGAAGAAAGAGTTGGTCTAGTCGAGAAGGGAGGAGGTATAGTGGTATTAAATAGGATACAACGGCGGACTCGACAATCACGTCATATTCAACTTTTACAACATATATTCAGACAATACTCGTTATGTATAATAAGTTTTACAATCGCGGCAGTAGTATTAATCTTGTGCACCACAGATATATCATCACGTATATTTAAAAAGTTATTACTTATATTAGCTTCAGATTTTATAATTGATTTCTTGGCTGGTGGTATATCCGGTTCGGTTGCAAAGACATGCACAGCACCGATAGAAAGGGTCAAACTATTAATACAAACACAAGATGTGAATCCAAAGATATTAAGCGGTGAAGTACTTCCATACACGGGTATAATAAATTGTTTTACTAGAGTTGTGAAAGAACAGGGTATATCAGCATTATGGCGTGGTAATGTTACCAACATTATTCGTTACTTTCCAACGCAGGCTTTTAATTTTGCGTTCAAGGATAGTATTAAATCATTATTTCCACATGTGGATAAGAAAGCACAGTTTGGTAAGGCGTTATTAGTCAACATGGCAAGTGGAGGATTGGCTGGTGCAGGATCACTACTGTTTGTCTATCCTTTGGACTACGCAAGGACGCGATTAGCATCGGATGTTGGTAGCGATGAACCACAATTCAATGGATTACTAGATTGTCTCAAGAAGACATTTGCAAGCGGTGGCATTGGCGGTATTTATAATGGATTGGGAGTTAGTATCATGGGTATTATACCATATCGAGGAATATACTTTGGTTTATTTGATACGTTATCGGGTATTAATCCATATCAATCAGTTCAAAGTACGTTCGTTCGGGCGACCTCAAAGTTTGTTTGTGCACAAACTTCAGCTATATGTGCTGCATACTTATCATATCCATTTGATACTGTTCGAAGGCGGCTACAGATGCAATCAGAGTTACCAGAAGACGAATGCGTCTACAAGGGTACAGGTGACTGCTTTGCCAAGATTATCAAAGATGAAGGATTCGTAGCATTGTTCAAAGGGGCGGGAGCTAACGCCTTGAGAACTGTCGGAGCTGCATTAGTACTTGTTCTTTACTCTGAAATAACTGCTGCCATAAGTGGATAAAATAGTTGAATACGAGGACTAAACTTAATAGCCCGAGAGAGTGCAATCCTTAGTCTACCTGAGTAAATACGTATAGTAAGGACAAGGAGTAGTTTAGTGTCTTGAAGTCAACACATTATATTAGTGAGCTGTTACTTTCTCATGAACTAGTAGTAGTCAATAAGTAGTAGTAATCGTTGGGGAAAGAGGTACTATTAGATGATATCGCTTTTGAGTATCTTATTCCAGTGGTGGTAGTCCCTTGATTTATTCCTAAAAGGAGTTTTCACAATATAACATGAAAACTGACATTGATAAAAATTATACTAAGTGATGAGATACCGCGGTGACATAATACTGGGCGATTTGTATTGCAATTCAGCAGATATACAACTTCTGATACACCTACTGGATCGACCGTTAACTTTCTTTTCATTGTCGACTGTGGCCTAGTTGTTAGTTTTGAGATATCACATACTTCAGACGAAAATTTCTGAAGAAGGTGCACCTTTGACCTTGGACAACTTATGGTATTTTGGAGAAGGTAAGATTGAGTACAATACCATTATACCATTACAAACTAGTTAGAACCAATATCGATGTAATCTGCAGCAAATTAAAGACCACACTGACAATTGACAATACCACAAACTTTGATATGACATCTACAACAGAAACGACACCACAATTATCATATGCGACATCAAATATAAATGATATTATACAGACACAAAAGAAAACATTACATCTCTTTATATCAAATCCATCTACGCGAACACCAATCATAGTTCTTTATGTAGCAACATTCGGTGGTTCATTGCATTCTGCAGTAACAACATATTTTTACTTAGAAATTGGTGCAACAGAAATAGATATTGGACAACTTGGTTTTATCATTTCAATAGGTGCTTTGATAGGCGCGCCTATCTGTGGAATTTCCTTGGACAAATATGGTCCATGGATGCCAATAAGTATTACTGCTGCTGCTTGTTCAGTGGGATGTTTATGGAGAGGTATGGCTAGCTCTTTATCAAGGTTACGATTAGGTTCTGTACTGCTTGGTATCGGTAATAATGTATTCACAGTTGTACTTGGCCATTTAGTCAAATCTAATCCACCAAGTTTGAGAAGCGAGGTATTATCAGGTTTTGCTGTACAACTTACAACATTGCAATTACTTGGCAAAGGAATTTTCCCATTATTAGAGTACATATTACACAACATTGTCGGGTTGGAGAATGTGTTGTTTAGGTATCGGATACACATGGGATTCTGTACCTTCTTCTGTTTCTATGGTACAATTGCTTTGTTCTTTGATAGAAAGAATGTAAAAGGAGGTATACAAAGCATGAGCAATGATATACCAAAGCCTCAACAAAAGCAATCAGATTTTGTAGACGGTTTACTTCATGGTACTAGACGCTTGTCAACAACATCAAATGCTTCCAATACCAAAGAATTAGAACTTACATCAACATCAATAAGTGACAGTTTCATCGATAATGATGAAAGCAATGCATCCTTATCATTATCAACACAATCATTATCAGATGATCCTAAAACAATAACATCAAACACAACAATACCAGAAGAAAGCATAAGCACAAGACGAACAAACCAGCAGCTAATAACAACAATCACACTAACATTTGCTCTCTTACTGCAATCAATAGCGAATACAATATTCACGGTTCTATGGCCGCTATTAGCACATGACATATTTGATCTCTCTGCCCATACATTTGGAATACTAACATTCATATCATCAGTTGTTTCCACTGGAGCCGTAGCCTCATTCCCAATAATTGAAAAGTTAGAGAAGGTAGGAGGAAGGGTACGATGTGCTGCAAAGGGGTTTGGAATTGGTTCATTATTGTGTATATTGTTCTGCTTTTGTTCCTTTGGCGGTGCGTATCAGGAAGGTGTCGAAAATCTCGTTGGAGAAGAGTATGATAATGGAATTGGTAGTATTGGTATACAATTAAACAACAGTGAGACCCGAAGTCTTCTTGATCAACAAAATGAATCAATACAACACCAACTGCATTCTCGGAAACAGCTGGCATTACACTTCCTAGCTGCAATTGCCTTTCAAGCAATACTTTCCGTCTTGGAGCCGAGTCTGAAGTCGATATTGAGTTTACAATCATCAAAGTCCAAGGCATTGGGCGGTACCATTGGCGGGATGCAATCATTACTGAACATAGGAGGAATGGTCGGTAATCTAGCCGGGACGATACTCTACAAAGTATCAAGAGATATGAAAGGTAATCAGCAGGGTGGCTCATTACCATTTACTGTAACTGCCTTCTTCATGTTCATTTGCTCTTTATTGATTTGGAGATTAGAAGAGCCTGCACACCTTGATGCGAATACACACGAATACAATACAGTAAGCGACAGTGACATCGAAAGTGGGGGTGATATACGAGGATGTGCAAGTAGAGTACTTAAGTTTGATTAAGGATAATATCCTGACTGTGCCAGTAAGAAGACTAATCTAGATAGACTCGCCTCCTCAAGTTTATGCATCCATCATGATACACAATACGTTGTAAAATAAGCCACAGACCAAAGAACAAAGAACAAAAAGTAGCAGGGCAAAAAGCAAGGTAGTGAAATGATTGACTGCAAGATTTTAAAGGACACAACATCTCAGTCAAACTTACCTGAAAATATATGATCATATTGATCTTTCCACTTGTTTCTTATTAACAGCCTCACCAGTATTCATATCTTTATCATCGCCACTCATCATCATCTTCACTACTATATCGTGTAGAACGAGATTCTCTATGCCTTCTCTTCTTTTTCTTCTTTCGTCTCTTCTTTTCCTTCCTTCTATGCTTTCGTCTTCTATATGAATCTGATGGCTGTGAAGATGAACTCGATCTAGAATATGATATTGACATAGATCTAGATCTCGATCTACGGTCTCTTTTTCTTCTACGTCTATTGTCATGATGACCATGTCTACTCTTACCCCGTTTGTGTTTCTTATACTTGCGTTTACTCTTCTTTCTTCTCCGACTATCTTCATCTGTATCTGACCCACTTGATAAGCTTTCTTCTTCCTTATAGCTACCTTTTACATCTCCTTGTTGATCCTCGTCATTAGCAGACAAAAGTGGATACATATTATTATTATTATTATCCTTCTCATCATCTTTTGCATTACCATCAATGAATGAACGTTCAAGTTGTGCATCTCTCAATGCAGCCTGTGCTCTATTTTCTGCTCCCTTTCTCATGCTTGATGAGTATGCTGAATTGGGAAGTAGCGTAGAATTAGATGGTGTTGTTTTATCAACTGCTGCTGTACTTTGCTTTGTAGGAAGAGAAGGAGTTGAAAGTATATTAATCCTCTTTTGTATCCATTCTTTATACTCTTTTTCTGATTCTAATAATCCTACATGATTTGGACATGATGCTAGTCCTTCATTTAATAGTGATTGTATCATATCTGCTTGTTTCTTCCATTGCTTATTATTATTATTGATATCATTATTGGTTGATGGAGTTGACTGAGATGTTGTAGATGGCTGAGAAAGTTTAGCTAATAGTGCTTTGCATTGATCATATTGATCATTTGCAAACATGCGATTCTGTTCCATTCGTAGATCTATATAATTTCGCTTGGGATATGAATTATATACCGTTTCTCTGTTGCTATTTGGTTGTTTGATGTCGTTAGTACCATCCAATTTACTTTTCTTATCATTAGCTACATCACTTTCACTTTCAGCTTGTTGCAATACCCATCGTGGACATATCAAACCATAAGTTGACGAATCTTGACGACTATCTTCAAATTTCCGTACTATACTTGGATCACGTAGTTTATGATGTAGTATATCAATTAACATTGATGACGGCTGTACTTCCTCGGATGAAGGTGCATCATCTTCATTTTCGTGAGAAGACATTTTCTTTGTAGATACTTTGTCGAGCTCTCTCCCGACGGCGGCACTTCTATTACTATTATCATCGTTCATATTACCCCTTCTTCTCCATCAATGCAATAGCATTGACATTGGATAGCGTAGTAGGAGTGATGTAGTGCTAGGTAATTTTTCCATGCTGTAGGCTAGCAAAACGAGGGGGCAAAAAAGAAAAAAAGGAAGAAGAAGAAGAGAAGAAGGAAAGAAAAGGAAGAGGAGGAGAGAGGGAAAGAGGAGGAAGGGATTTGGTATGTTTTGAAGATTAATCAATACCTCTCTTTACTTGGTGGTGATCTTTTAACGCTTGCTTTAGGCGACCTGTGGCAGCCTGTGGCCTCGTAGGCGTGTTGATATTGGATGCAGTGTTGGTATATGTTGTGGAAAGAGTACTACTATGTATTGAGATGCTAATAAACCAAATGGATACGACGCAGTTCCATGCTAATGGTATCTTTCTATGTTAATTGTGCTTTTTTTACATTATCATTAGTCTATGTATTTATACTACTTCAATATGTGTATTATAATGCCAATTGCATTAGTTTGATCCATTTATCTTTGGTCTAATATTACTGCACCGGTTGGTTGATTGTTGTATGTATTAACACTAAAAACTCATACTGTATCTTTCACATAACATATATGATATGTGTATTTGCATACGATTCAATGCCAAAGTTATATCTTCATTGTACCAGTCATGTCATTATTATACCATCGTATTATATTTATGCTGTGCTGTGGCTGGTAGTGGCTGGTGTACTGTCATATGTTGTTGTTTTCATTCGCTTTGCACTTTCTCTATTGAACTATTGAACAATCATATCATATGTATAAATTTGTAGCGCTGTGACGTAATCCAATAGCAAGACACTAATCAAACATCTTCAGTATCACATTTAATGGTGGTAGAATGGATTATTTGACGTGCAGTGGATCAAAGGGTATTTAATACGCATCCCAGATCAAAGCCGATCGTTTGATGTGTTGTTGTAGCTGATCTTGAAGAATGAGCGTATCATCCGTGGCAATGGAAGGTACCCACGGTAATTACAACGATACGCTAACCACTGACAAAGAGGGTAGCGTATCATATTATTTATTACGGTGTACAATTGGGTAGACGATGGTAGTAATCGCTTTACTACCTCACGATGCACCAACTTCGGAGTAGTTTTGCGATACAACTACAATAGATGGTATACATCGTTCACACTCAGAATATCTTCGATAAACACATTAATTGGGGGTAGGTATGACATATCTCTAACACGTATATTTCCGTATTATCGGAGCAAAGAAGAGTTGGCCTTCATGGTAATGTTTTGCAATTTGATGCACCAACTTTGGAGTAGTCTTGTGATACAAATACGATGGATGGTATGTATCGCCCATCGCCAGAATAACTGCAACAAACACCTTTAAGCGAGGTAGGTATGCCGTATCTCTAACTCAAGTAGTTCCGTAGTATCGGAGCAAAGAAGAGAGGCCTTCATGGTTAACGTTTTGCAATTTGATTGATCACTACGGTTGTCACTACGGTCTAAGTTGCAAAAATTGATATAAATATTACAGGTGTAATCTTTAATGCTGTTTTGTATCCGTTGCAAAACGTTAATCGGGTACTTGCAAAACGTTGTTCGGATACATGCAAAACGTGAAATAAGCCTATGCCACCAAAACGTTACCGGAAGAGATAGTGATAAGTATGCGTGGTGTTATGAAAATCACCCTCCTTACAGGAACCTTGATTATATCTATATTATGGCGAATGTCTTACTATGATTACCAAACTTTGCAAAGTATTGTATTAGAGATTAGAGAGGCTGATCTAGCAAAGGACAAGTTGGCTACGAATAATGATACATTGTCTAATACAGTAGAATTGGATGAATCAATAACATCAACAACAGGAGAAACGGATTCTCTGCTGGAACACAATCGTACAATAGATATTATATACAACCCTCCAACAAAAGAAACCATCAAATCAAAGATTAACCTATACAATAATACAACATCGAACAAGTTGATTGAAACTATTACTATTGATGTAGGGAGCTGTGTTATTGGGGAAATTCTTCAACCAGGGGGGCCATATACATGCCGTAGTTCATATCAGTATCAGGCACCAGAAACACCTCAAGACCTAGTCGTCGTTTTTAATACAAATGCGAGCAAACCTGATAGTCGAATATATTATGCATCAGACATTGATGTGCCCTACCCACAACGACCGCCAGAATGTAAAACTCTTTCAAAAATACAACCTCAACCTTGGGAAAGCGATGCTATCAATATTCTGTGGTCTTGGGAGTCTACCCAGCATGACCAGTTTGAGCACAATCCTTTGAACATGAGCCAATATTCGATTTTTTTGGGAGGCAACCCTACTTTACAGTCATCATCCATCTTTAGCAACTTAGGCTTTGACCATTTACACCATCGATTAAGGCACCCAATCATACCACCTGAACAGCGTATGTCTGATGGATTAGTTGTATGGGTGGCAAAGAATTGTCATTCTGTTTCAAGAAGGCTAGAATACATCAAACGCTTAAATGAGGTAATACCTGTCCATTCAATTGGTAAATGTTGGAACAACCACCATGCAAACTTCTCATTGAAATCTACTGGTAGAGGGCTACTCAGAGATGGGTTTGGTATGAATGTGCATTCCGAGTGGATACAAATGGGGACTAGGTACAAATTCTATTTTGCTGCAGAAAATTACATTTGTGATGGTTATGTATCCGAAAAGATGTGGATCGCTTTAGCTTATGGTATGGTTCCAATAATATATGGGACTTCAGTTCATGCTAATTTTATGCCAAGCAATGACAGTTATATTGATGTCCGCAATTTCACATCCTCCAAGCAGCTTGGGAAATTTCTTCTTCAGTTAGATAATGATAACGATGCCTACATGCAGTACCATGAGTGGAGGAACCGGTCAGAGGAACAATGGAATTCCAACTTCGTTGGTTTACTCAATACAAGTCGGCAATGGCATATTACACCAGAACATGGTTGGGCAACAAAGCAAAAAAATTGGCACAATCGTAAAAGAGGAATCGAAAGCTGGATGTGCAATTTAGCAGCAGAGATATCACGACAAAAGAGGAGCAAAAAGGTCACCTTGAAGCCCTTTGAAAAGTGTTCAGATGCCACTGGGGAATCGATTCCAATATAAGAGTCTAGACTTTTTTTTCTTATTGGGCATACCCTCATCTTCCCAATATAGCCTCATATATAAGTAATCCCCATTTCAGTCTACAATCTCCTAGGGAGCAAAGAATGAAACAAATCATTCCTTGAACCAACGCATTGACTACAAAAAGAGTAATACTCATACTTTTTGACTAAAAAAGCAGTGATCTTTTCTTTAAATTCAACCGATGCTCCCCACACACATTCTTCAGACTTGTTTCTTATATTCGTAGATCTATGAGCATACTCATGGGTAACTTTTTTCTGCAACTAAATTGGGGATGCGCTTTGTGCTTGATGATGATCATCGCCCTAGCTGGATACGCATTCTTTTTTTTAGGAATTAACCACAACTTTGGCGAAGAAACATCCCTGCATTGCTTGATCCAATGAAGGATGGCTGCCCTCCATATATATGGGAACCGTGTACCCGTCATACTGGATCAAGGCCACCTATGTCAATAATTATTGTATGCATGTCCCTTTAGTTTAGAAACTATTAAAGGGGCGCAGGTCAAGGCCAGAGAATTGATATACTAAGCCAAGAATGCCTGGTTTACCCCTACGTCGCCAAAGGCGATGCAGTTTCCTGAGAATAAGTCAATATTTGATCTTCTTTTGCATCATTGCCCAGCTGTTGCTCATGTTGTTGTTTGGCTTATATCAACGAGATTTCACAGATGACTTCAACCATTATATTCCATTCTTCTTCCAATCATTATTAGACGATGATGAATATGACGATTATCCCATTCAAGGTCCAATTTCTTCAATAGTCCTGCCATTACCGAAAACAACAATAATACTCCAAAGAATAGAGAAACTTGAAGTAGATGTAGCACTATCGTCGAACAAACGAAAGGCTATATCTTGTTATAAAGAAAAGAAATTATCACAACTGAATAATTCATATCAAATTGACGATAGATGCAACTCTGCATCACATACATTAAATAATACATCACACCATATAATTTATAATCCTTTAAGCTGGGACCAATTCATTGAATGTGGAAAGAACAATAGTGTGATTATAGGGCCAAAGAAATACATAAGTTTGATGGATGACA
>Ga0075437_12181_pt1 | contig 31189 bp, 18 predicted proteins | sample MintriMetagenome_FD_74266 | JGI IMG/M metagenome (GOLD analysis project Ga0075437, IMG submission 74266) | Marine eukaryotic communities from Monterey Bay, USA to study complex ecological interactions - Minidiscus trioculatus and... | ecosystem: Environmental > Aquatic > Marine > Unclassified...
TGTTTCCCTCGCATTGCAAGCGATTGTAAATCGGGCAACGTCGAAAGACCCGCTGGATCGCTACCCTTCTGTTCAGGAATTTTCCGATGACTTGCGACGGTACGTTCACGGTGAAGAGGTCCGTGCAAGACCTGATAATTTGATTCGCTCTTTGTGGCGCCGTGTGCAGCGTCATCCTGTCACGGTGATGTCGACACTGTTGATTGTTATTTCTATGGCTGCGGCCATTTCGACGGTCAGCTTGTATCGTGGACTTGAAGCCGAACGTGTTTCAGCCAGTCGCGGGCAGACCCTTGCCAGTCTAGTGGCGAAGGTCAACCAGAGAGTGGGTGAGTTTGACTCGTTACTGTTCCGGGTGGAGGGATTGTTGGAGGGGATCTCGACATCTAGTCGTGAACAACTTGAGCATGCGCAGGCCGTGCCCTATCAAATAATAGAACCCGCAGATTTAATCGGGGCCAATGCTCCAAAAGATCTGGTTGAGGTTCAACGTTATCAGCAGCGAGCGAGTTTTGACAATTGTATCGTCGTCTTGGCTCCTGATATCGAATTGTCTGATGTACAGAATCAAGTGTTCCAGTTAAGGGGGCTGAAGTACGTGCTGCGGGATGCGGCTTTACGGAGTGCCCGCATCGACGCAAGCAAGTTGGAAAAAAATCAAGCGGATGCAATTCTCAGGGAGGGAACTCCAATTCACTGGGCCTACGTAGGTCTCGAAAATGGGGTGATGATCAATTATCCCGCGAATGAAAAATACCCGCCAGATTATGACCCTCGAAAAAGGCCTTGGTACGTGTCGAATGTTTCAAAACATGGTGCTATCTGGGGCGATATTTATCCAGATGCATCAGGGACGGGATATTTAATGCCGTGCAATCAGCCCATCTATGATCGATCTGGCAAGTTGTTGGGAGTGGCTGGTCTTGATATTTCCATGGACACTGTCATCGATGAGATGGATATACCGGAAATTGCCGGTGTGAAGGAAACTTGGTTACTGGACGATGCTGGAAGAGTATTGGTTAGCTCAGAGGAGAAAGGTCGTAAGTCGGCGCTCTCGATGAGCGGAAATAGAACAAAGGCACTTGGTGCTTTGGGTATTCCAGAACTCGAAGCACACGCCAAAAAGGGAACAACCTCGGGCTTCGTCGTGGACGAAGGCGATGTGTTGGTTTTTGCTCGATTCAAAGCATTGCCTTGGATTTTGGTTGCTCGCATTGATTCCCTTGCACACGATCTCTAGACGTTCGCCCTGTTTTAGTTCGTTCGAACGGGTGTTATCGCCGATCCAGTAAGTGCGGATGAAAACTGGCAAGCGAGCGGTTGGAAAGCGTGGCAGTCGCGGTTTGATTCAATTGTGCAATTCAACTCGCGATGGACGGTGAAATTCTGTATGTTCAAACTTTTGATAGAAACTTAACGGCTGATAAACATGGCTTTTTTTAAAACAGCTCCCAATTTGCCTGATATGGAAAAGGCGAGAATTGAACACGCTCTGCAGCGTTTAGCGGATTGTTTGGGGGCGAAGAAATTTCTGTTGCCTTACCAAAGTCTTCACTCCATGGTGGGGGTTTTTCAAACTCCCCAACAAATCGTTGAATTTGTTGGCGGCCACTTGTCTTTTGATGTTGCTGGTATTCAGCTCGTCGTTGAGCCTCAGGCGTTGAAAACGTCTGGCGGCGGTGGCTGAGGTGGTGGAACTTGTGAAGGCCTCGGTAGTTTGCCGGGCGAATATGATCCTGAAACGCGACAGATTACGCTAACGACGCAGTTGAGTGACGAGCCAGTGTTAACCGCCGCGGCCGTCGTGCATCACGTCGTTCGAGATCTTTTGTGTCAGCAGAAATTTGAATTTCATCATCTACCTGAATTTGTTGATTTGGCTGCGGTGGGTGTCGGCCTCGGGGTGCCGTTGAGCCAAGTGAATTTGGTTAATGAGAAAGGACTGTTCTGGGATACGACAGAATGGGAAACTTTCCCGCGTCCTTTTCTTGACCAACAAGATCTCGCGTATGCATTTGCTTTGTCGGCGTGGGTTCGTGGTGAGACAGCGAGTTCCTGGTTGGATGCTGTGCCTGCCGTAATTAAGAAGCCAGCTCAGAAATCACTGAAATATCTAACGAAACAAAACGACTCATTTTTCTGCCCTCAAGAGGGAAAGGCGGAGAAATTACAGCAAGATCAAAATGCCTGGCTTGAGACTGTCGCTCAAAATTCGATCAGTGGGCAAATCATCGGTCTGCGTTATCTCCAGGTGACCAGTGATAGTGACACACGGCAATTGTCGGCCTTGCTTGATAAGCTGCGTTCTGACAATCCGGCGGTTTTGTTAAACGCCATCAATACCGCTGGAGCCATGAAGAAGGCGAATGGTGCAGTGGTCGATGAGTTGAATTTATTACTCGAAAATCGGAACGATCAGATTCGAGCCAAGGCGATGTTCGCCCTCGCTCGCTTGGCGGCGGTTGACGAGGGAGTGATAAAGTTCGCGATCAAGATGCTCGAAAGTCATTCCAAGTTCGTCATTTACGCCGGCCTGTTAGGGCTCTCTTCGGTCAGCGATGTGCCCAGTTCCGTTTATCCAGCAGCAAATCGAGCGTTCATTCGTTCCCTCCAGATATGTGATTACGAATTCATTGGCCTGTTCGTTTCAGCCTTTCAGCAATGGGTCGATGACCCGGAGCTCTATCTGAAAAATCTATTACAGGAGGATAGTCCAGAGTATTTCGAAATCGCTATGGAGGCCTTAACGAGTGCCCGTGAGCGACTGGTTGAGTTAGGTGCAGAATGAATTGAGGCGTATTCGCCAGTGGAAAAGATTTTAAATTATTTGGCAGAAATCGGTTAGCGTCGCCGCGACAGCGAGACACCTTTTTCCACTCCCTCTAATTGGGCTTCAACCGATTCAATTCGCTGCTTTACAAATGGTTTGATTGCTAAGATTCTACGTCCGACAGCTAGGTTTCGTCCTCTGGCATCGCCTTCGATGCCCATTGCAAATGGCTCCAATGCGTCGCTTCCGAGTTTTTTGAGCACTGGTGTGAGTGCATTTTTATATTCATCAATTTGTGCAAACATCTGTCTTTCGGTGAACGCTTTTTCCATCAAATTGGTCAGAGCGATGCGATAGAGTTGGGGGAATTGCTCAGTCTCAAAAAGTCGCTCCAGTAACTTTCGTCGTGCGACCCATGGGCGGTTGATTTCCCATTTGACAAGCTGCTCACTCGGCCCGAGAAGGGTGAAGGTGCCAAAGGCTTCATTGACATCCCAGGGCAGTATTTTCAATTTGTCTTGTGGGTTGTTGAGTAATAAGTAGTAATTGTGCGGCATGCCGATGTAGCTGTCGATGTTGGCGAGCAGACTCGTAGCCGCCAGATATCCGGCGATGTTTTCCAAGTCAACATAGTCTTGGATTTTATCAGCGAACTCTTGATCAGATGCTTTTTCAATCAACTCCATGATTTCCATCAAGCGTTGGATTGTTGGCGTGTTCGTTTTTCCGATCTTGATGTTGTACTGTTGGTAAGCATCAAGTTCCTTGCCCAGGTATTCCCAATCGTCAAGCGACTCCGGTTTGGTCAAAATGCTCTGTTGAGAATCACCTTGGAGGTTTTCTTTTAAATAACGTTCGTCCAATTGCTCGATTACGACATAGATGCCAAGTGGCTTTTTGTCGGCAATTCCCTCGACAGAAAGAACGACATTGGCCCATCCGGTTTGCGGTGTTGGCAAACCTGCGGCTCGATACACCCCGTAGGCCAGTTTCTCTTTCATGTAAGCCGGGTCAAGGAATGCATTGGAGAGATTCAGTTTTGTTCGGCCATGCAATTTTTGTCCTTTGATAAATCGATTAGTGTCGATTTTAAACGGCTTTTTTAAGCTTGCTCGAGAGGATCTATACGAAGAATTTCCTTTGAATCGCAGGCCAGCATCGGGAAATTGCTCCCCATCAATTGTGATTTCAGCTTTGGCGTAATCGAATTCATTGGCGGAGTCTAACCTACCTCGGCCACGAGTATTATTGCGTCGTTTGGGTTGCATCGTTTCCCATGATTCACGAGAGACTTTCATTTCAATTTGTAAGACGTGATTGTCATTGTAAACTGATTTCCAAAATGCATCGTTGTCTTCCGCAAAGATTGAAAAGGCTGGTGCGATTAGCGACAAAATTAGTGATGCGAAGATGGTGTGACCGTTCACTTTGGAACCTTTAGGTTTGCGTGGCAAGTTGGAAAGGGAAAGCTATGACTGCCAGACTAGCAAATAATTTATTCAGAGTCATTGTCCCAGTGGTGACGATAGCAGGAAAGAAGCTGCATTTATACTAAATGTCAAAGGCTGTGAGGTTGGGTCTTAATAGGTGTTTTGATGCTAAATTTCTTAAGTGGAACTGGGTTTTTTTTCTGCTCTCTTCACCGGAGTCCCCGCGGAATGGAGGCTCGTTGACTTAATTGTTGTTCCCTTGTTTTTGCCCCCTTTTTCTTCTCTCTGATGTCAATTCTTGGAACGGACTCCCCTCGAAGGGGCGGGAAGGTTAGGATGTAGCACTGGCATTAAATAACAGAGTTTGATTTACCTTAGTGAGAGTCATGATGAATCATTTTTGCATGCGGTCTTTTTTGGGTGGTGTTGTAGCGCTGTTATTACTTTTGAATGCTGATGCGAGTCACGCACAATTGTTTGAAGTGAAGCCAGATGTCGTTGCGAAAATAGAAAAAGCAGTTCCCAAGGAATTAATGGCGAAGCCTAAGAAGCCCCGGAAGGTGTTGGTCTTTTCTAAGACAAGTGGCTTTCGCCATGGTTCGATTCCCGTTGGTGCTAAATCGATCGTAATGCTGGGTGAGAAAACTGGGGCGTTTGAGGCGGTGCATAGCGAAGATGATTCGATGTTCGAGCCGGAATCGTTAAAGCAATTTGATGCGGTGATCATGTTGAATACGACTGGGAAATTGTTTCTTCCCAAACCAATGCCCAAGGATCCAACAGAAAAAGCAAAGGCGTTCGAACGGGAGAAACGCCTTAAGAAAAGTTTGGTCGATTTTGTGAGTGGAGGTAAGGGACTGGCTGGAACGCATTCCGCAACGGACACCTACAAGGACTGGAAAGAATACAATGACATGATGGGGGGAGCATTCGATGGTCACCCTTGGCACGAGCCAGTCCCCATTCGTTTGCTCGGCACGAGCCACCCTCTGAATAAAGTATTCAAGGGCGAAGGGTTCACCATCACTGACGAAATTTATCAATTCAGAGCCGATACTGCCAAGCCATCGGATCGTCGGTTGCTGCTGACACTCGATCCAGGGTTCAAGAAGTTAAATAAAGGTAAACGGAAGGATGGTAATTACCCAATTAGCTGGATCGACAAGTATGGAGAGGGTCGCATCTTTTATTGTTCTCTAGGACATCGTGACGAGATTTACTACAACCCGATGATTTTGGAACATTACCTCGCAGGATTTCAGTATGCGATTGGCGACCTTGAAGCGGACGCGACCCCTTTAGAGCCTTCGAAATCCGAGGTCGATATCACAGGGAAGTGGGATGTTTCGGTTGAAATGCAGCAGGGCGGAAATGAAGTTGTTTGGGAATTCAAAAAAACAGATGCAGGTCTTTCGGGAGTATCAATTTCGAATGGTGAGAGTCGAGAGCTCACCAATTTGAGTCTGAAAGGAAAAGAGTTACAGTTCGACATCACCGTTGATTATGAGGGGATGTCTCTCACAATCGAAGTCGCAGCTGAATTTGAGAGTGATCAAGCTGAGGGTTCGCTGAATGTCTACAACGACGCGGGGGATGAAATTGCCAATGGCACGCTGTCAGCAGTAAAATCTAAATAGCGGAATTGGTTTTCTGTGTGAGAGCTGATGAGTTACCGCTTGTTAATCACTCAACAAGATCGATCTAAAACTGGGATGGTAAATAGGTCACACAATAGCGAAGAATCGGGGTCGACGATCCAGTCTGGAAATCTGCGATTGCCGCTTGATTGGACCGTGAGCCTGGTAATGCTGGTAGTGGCATTGCTGCTCTGTTTTCGCTGGAATGTGGCCATCAATTTTGATCTTTCGATCTATTTAGAAATTTGTTTTTATCTAATTGTTGTTGCGGTAGCGGCCACGCTTGTTCTTGTCGTGGGGCGTGAGTTGGTCAATGCCATACGCAAAACCCCAATTGCTTCTGGAACTCAAGACACTCGGCTTGCAGTGTATTCTTGCATTGCTCGAAGCTTATTTTTGTTTTTTCTGTGCTCGTGGATTTACACGCATATTAAGACGGGAGTCTTAATTGGAGGCGATGACGGGAATGATCTTTGGTTGAGGGAAGTTGATCGCTGGATTCTTGGAGATGATGGCTGGTTGATCGCGAGGCGATTCCTTCCAAATGCTTTATCTGGCTTTTTTAGTTTTATCTATTTTGCTTTCGCGCCGTCTCTGTTGATTTCAATTCTCTACTTGGCCTGTGCCGGAAATGTTGCCCAGGCGAGAAAACTGACGACCGCCATTTTAGTCGGTTATTTCATTGGTGTATTAAGTTATTTTTTAATACCGGCCTATGGCCCCGCGTTTATTTTTGAGTCTGCAACATGTGAGACACTCTCTCCGAATACTTATGATCTTCAAGCGAGATTACTAAAAACGACAAGCGAAGTAGGCGAGACTCCGGCGACCGCTGTGGTTCTTCCGTGGATGTATATTGCGGCTTTTCCATCGCTTCATTTTTCACATGTAATTATTCTTGCTTGGTATTTTCGATTCTCAAAGCTGACTCTCGCTATCTCTTCCCTTTTTGTTTTGCTGACCGGAATCAGCACTGTTTATTTTGCCTGGCATTATGGAGTCGATTTGCTCGGGGGAATTGCGGTAGCCTGTTTAGCGATCCTGTTAACGGAGAAATATTCAGCGATCTCAATTCCTGCCTTCGGGTGGCGTAAACAATAACTGGTGGAAATCCGGAGCGATTGCGATGACAGTTTTTAAATCGGTGGCCTTTGCCGTTGTGATGTGGCTTGTCATTGTCTCGTGTTCATTAAATTTGAGTGCCGCAGCATCACGAACAGTTTATGTCGCTTTAACGGGTGACGACTTAAATGATGGTTCTTCGACGTCTCCCGTGCAGTCTATTTATCGAGCTCAGGCGATCGTGCGGCAAATGATCCTTGACGGTCTCGAGGATGATGTAGAAATTCGGTTTGCCGAGGGTGTCTATCAATTAAATAAAACAGTGGAGTTTGGGCTGGAAGATTCAGCCCCGGGAAAGTTGCAAATTACTTACCAAGCTGCTCCTGGTGCAAGGGTCGTATTCAGTGGCGGATTTCAGTTAAGCAATTGGAAAAAAGATCGTAGAGGTTTTTGGGAAACTTCTTGGCGTGAGCCAAGGGCGGGGACGCCACAAGCGGCTAGCGAAGGACGGTCGTTTGTTCCGCGACAAATGTTCATCGATGCGAAACGGGGGATTCGGGCGAGAGATCCTGATGTTGGATATTTTCGCGTGCGTCAAGCGCTCGGAGATTTTCGAACTGAGTTTAGGTTTAATTCTAACCAATGGACTCACTCGGGATCTACTCGAGGAATGGAGTTGGCGCTCTTGCATGATTGGTCAATTTCACGAGTGCGTGTGAAAGAATTTAATTTCAAGAATTCGACAGTTAAGCTGGCCGAGCGAGTTGGCGGCCCGCATGACTTTTTCCGCATCAATGGATTCGAGCAAAATCCGAGGTTTTTTCTTGAAAATAGTGTTTCATTTTTGAATGCGCCTAATGAGTTTTTTTTCGATCGAAAGCAAAATGCCGTTCGAGTTGTACTGACAGCTGAAGAAAATCCTAACCAGATGACAATAACGGTGCCAAGGTTGGCGACCTTGGTTCGAGTTGCGGGGACCGAGGCGGAATCGGTAAGAGGGATTCAGTTTTTGGAGATTTGTTTTTCATATAGCGCGTGCCCTCTTCCAACGGGTGGGTATGGTGGAATTCAAGCAAGTTACTTTGAGAATCGTCTTGTCCCTGCCCACCTCCGTGAACTCGATCCTGAAACGGAATCGAGTCACTTGCGATTACCAGCTGCCATTGAGGTTAGTTTCGCAGAGGGATTTGGATTTGAGGAATCGACATTTAGGCACCTGGGTGGCGGAGCGATTTACTTCGGAAGGCAGACGAATGATTGTTTTGTGAAATCTTCGCAGATCGAAGATGTGGGGGGGTGTGGCGTGATGGTTGGCGAAACGGTGACGCGGAAAGGTCGGAATGGTAGATCGCTTGTCTGTCGTGGGAATGTGATTGAGGGTAATCAGATTTCGCGATGTGGTCAGATACTTTTAGGGAGCGTCGGGGTTTGGGTTGGAATTGCGAGGCAGACGCAGGTAATGAGCAACGAGATTTTTAATCTACCTTACTCCGGCGTTTCGGTGGGGTGGCAATGGAATGCCCGCCCGTCTGGCTGTGAGGAAAACAGTATTTGCAATAATCGCATCCACGATATCATGCTTGAGCTCTCAGATGGGGGTGGGATTTACACGCTGGGTCGGCAGCCAGGGACGGTGCTGCGAGGTAACTACATTAGTAATGTTCCATCAAACCATGGCCGGGCGGAAAGCAATGGAATCTTTATGGATCAAGGAAGTTCAGGGATTTTAGTTCAGGGGAATGTGATCGCGGGAACCAAGTGTAGTCCGATGCGGTTCCATTTGGCTGGCCAAAATACGCTCAAAGAAAATCAGTGTTTCCACCCCGTCGGTGTTGAGCCACTGAAATTTAATAATACTCCCAAAGATAATATTAAGTTAGTTGACAACTCGTTCCATAAAGACGGGCTTTCGGAGGCCCTCCCAAGCACTCGTCAGTAAATTGGATTGAATCGATAGGGATAAGAACCGGCGTCTGAAGTTTCGGATAAGAAGCCTAGCCATTTACTGGGTCGCAATCGAGGTGTTGTTTTTTTGCGAGCGGGTGTGCTCAGCGTTTGGAAAAAATTTGTTCCGCGCGTTGAAATAGAATCCAAGAGGTGACAATGTATTTGTCTTCGGTTTCCGGCACGGAGCCTTTGTGCGTATGGGTAAACCCGGCGGGTGCGATTACCATCGTCCCTTTTTTGGGTTTGACTTTCGTGTCTTGATAATAGAATTCAGTTTCGCCACCGCGTTCCACATCGTTCAGGAAATACATAAACAGAAGAACTCGGTGCAATGTTTCGCAGTTGTTCTCCCGGGGATAAATTTCGGAATGCCAATGATGGTAGCCTCCCCTTCCCTGGGGATATTTCTGTAGATTAAGAAATCCGGGCCGATACAAATTCAAGATGATTCCGGTGAGTTGTTCTTCGGGGATAAGGTCCAAGTTGTCGGGAGCAACTTCGATGATGTCTCCGTTTTTTAGACGGATTGTGGGAGCGAGTGCCCCGCAAACCAAGTGCGGGTATTGCATGACGTACTGGGTCAAATGTTTTAAGGTTGTATTAAAAAGCTGTTGATTGACTTCATTCCATTCTTGATATTCTGAAATGCAGCAATCGACACTATCCTTTTTTTCGACGTTGACTCCTGCTCCGATCTTTCCTGCAACGTGACTTTGGGGTGATGCTTCAAACTTGTTGATAATTTGATCGCAAAATTCTGAAGATAATGCATCGTCGAATGTCGAGATGAAGTTTCCGGGCGTATTCGTCATCGTAGATTCCTAAAAAAACACCGGGCAGAAATTGCCCGGTGTTGGTTTTATCAAAATTAGAAAAGAGTTGCGGCAGCAATCTTTGGTTTAACCTAAATTCCCCAAGTCCCTGAAGGGTTGAGGCTGCCGAGTTCAGCAAAGAATTTATCGGCAGTTGAAAGTTGATCTTTGTTTTCGGAGTCTTGTTCTCTGGAGGTTAGAATATCACCAAGGTCGAAGGATGAACTTGGTAATCCGTAAGTCGCAGTCTCAACGGCGTTACCTGTTGTGATTGCGGAATTCCATTTTTGAGAAATGGTATCTTCCAGTCGCATGAATGCTGAATTGGAATCTCCTAAATGCCCCGTTGTTTGCTGTGAATTCGTATAAAAGGCATCGAGTCCTGCTCCAGCCAGTTGCTGTGCGTAGGTCGGGTTACCAAGTCCAAACATAGAGCCATTGGCTGAGCCCGCCATAAAGGAAGGCGTGTTGGCGACTAAGACGCCCGCCTCCATCGCGAGTACACCTGCGACTTCGGTCGTGTGGTTCAGTTCTGAATCCTTTGACTGCTCTTCCTCGACCCAAACCGTGACGCTGGTACTTGTCTGAGATCGGTGTCTCAGGGACGCAGCGTCGCCACCATCACGCGTTTGCATGTCGGACAAGATTACCGGGGCGGTAGCACCACCAATATCTCCAAAACTGACAGTTGAGGTTTGATGTGTCACCGTATTGCCGGTGGTAACTGCGTTGAGCGTCGTATCACCGGAAACCGCAGTGCCTTGATCAATTGCGATATAGCCAACCGTTTCCGTTGCGTGGACACCATCAGCAACTTCTTCTTCGTTGAATTGAATCTTGAAATTCGAATTGGTGATAGCGCGGACTCTTTCGACCACCGCTGCTCCATCGTTATTGGTCATTGTTTGAGCGAGAACCAATGGGGTTCCCGAGAAACTATCGCCAAACGAAATTGTTCGAGTCGATTCGTTGGTGAGCGTTGTCGTTCCGGCGACGAGTTGGGTTCCATCGGTCAACGTGTGGGTGCCAGCCTCGACTACCAGGTAGCCCATGTTTTCTGTGGTGTGTCGACCATCTCGATAATCCCATTCTTGGAATCGAATTTGGAAACTGTTGGAGGTGACGTTTTGCACTCGGACAATTCCTTGGTGCCCGCCGTCGCGAGTTGAGCCACCCGCAATAACGACCGGGTTGGTGAAGCTAACAGGGAGGTTGATAGTTTTCCAAACATGAGTCACGTCAATCGCCGTGCCCGAGAACCCAATTTCCGATGTACCTCCCCCGACTTCGTTGACTGTGATCTGAACGGTTGCCGAATCGGTTAGGTCTCCATCGGTGACCGTATAGGTAAACGAATCACTTCCGAAGAATCCGGAACCGGGAGCGTAGGTGATGGTTCCATCGCCATTGTCCGTGACGACGCCGTTGGTCGGTTGGGTGAACGAGTCAATGGTGAGCGAATCTCCGTCGATGTCGGAATCATTGCCAACGAGATCGACAATGACGGGAACATCCTCGTCCGTGGATCCGCTGTCGTTGTTGGCAACTGGGTTGTCGTTTACCGCGTTAATGGTGACAAAGACGGTTGCCGTATCAGTATTGCCATTCCCGTCGTTGATCGTGTAGTTGAATGAATCAGAGCCATTGAAATCAGCGTCGGGTGTGTAAATCAAAACATCATTGTTTTGAGTCACGGTACCGTTGGAAGCTTGTCCAAAAGAATCGATTGCGAGCGTATCGCCATTTGGGTCATCGTCGTTTCCGAGTACTGGGACATTCACTTGTGCATCTTCATCAACGATAGCGTTGTCGTTGTTCGCCACAGGTGGATCGTCGTCGACGACTTCATTGACCGTTACCGAAACGTTCGCTGAATCAGTTAGGCTTCCATCGGTGATGGTATAGCTGAAGGTGTCGACTCCAAAGAAACCGCTGGCCGGAGTGTAGGTGGCCGTTCCGTTACCGTTGTTGACGACGATACCGTTGGCAGGTTGGTTTATAGAATTAACGGTTAAGGCATCGCCGTCGATGTCAGTGTCATTTGAAATCAAGTTAATTACAATGGCATTGTCTTCGTTGGTGACCGAAGTGTCATCATTAGCGACTGGATTATCGTTGACCGCGTCTATCGTGATCGAGACAGTAGCCGTGTCCGTGTTTCCATTTCCATCGTTAATGGTGTAGTTGAATGAGTCACTTCCATTGAAGTTGGCATCCGGCGTGTAGGTTAAAATGCCGTTGTTGGCAGAAACTGACCCACTCGACGGGCTCGTAAAGGATTGAACCGAAAGCGTGTCATTGTCCGGATCGGAATCGTTTTGAAGGACGTTGACAGCGACAAAGGAATCCTCATCGACAGTTGCGGCGTCATTGACCGCGACTGGTGGCGAATTGGTAGAGCTGGTGATTGCTGTCATTGCGAGCCCCAAATCAAGCACGCCATTGGTCACAAGGTCGAGGTGCTCAGCCCGCGTGTTATTGAGAATGGCGTCTTTAATTTCGAGATAAGACATGTCAGGCCGTTCGGCCCATAATAGCGCGGCAGCACCGGCAACATGCGGGGAAGCCATTGAGGTTCCCGACAAGTAAACGTAACCATCATTCGTATAGGTGCTGGCTATCGTGGTCCCTGGTGCAGCAATTTGAACTGATTCGTCTCCCCAGTGTGAGTAAGAAGCGAAAGCTCCACCCTCATCGATCGCACCGACCGTAATTACATTGTCATGAACTTTACTGTACTCAGCTGGCCAGGAGTTGAAGCTGCCATCCATGTCAGACGCTGGGGTGCCAGATCGCGAGTTGCCAGCGGCGACGACATAAAGAACTCCCGCATCTTTAGCGCGGCCGATCGCGGCAGACATCACGCTACTGCCTCCGACATTTGTACCGGCATAGCCATAACTGTTGTTGGTGATCTTTGCTCCGTTGTCTGTTGCGTAATCAATGGCTCGGGCGACATCAGCATTGCTTCCCCCGCCGATCACTTTTAGCGACATCAAGCTCGCATCCCAGCCCACGCCGGCGACACCAATTGAATTATTCCCCTGAGCCCCAATCGTTCCAGCGACATGAGTTCCATGTCCATTGTCGTCCATCGGGTCGCTATCATCATTGTCGAAATCATAGCCGTAGAAATCATCGACGTAGCCGTTGTTGTCGTCGTCAATTCCATTGCCTGCGATTTCACCGCTGTTGGTCCAGATATTGGGTTGCAGGTCCGGGTGATCATACTGAACGCCACTGTCGATGACACCGACAATGATTGAAGAACTGTCTGTCCGCGTATTCCAAGCGGATTCTGCGTTGATGTTGGGCGGTCCCCACTGGTACCCGTAGTACTGATCGTTGGGGACTGCTGTGGATTCCATTAAGTAGTTGGGTTCGGCAAACTCGACGGCGTCAAGAGAGTTATAGTAATCAATCAAATCGGGAATGCTTTGACCGGCGTTGACTGGGATCTCAAACAGCTGGCCGTCAGCACGAAATCCTTCTCCAAGAGATGCAGAGAGGATTGCATTGTGGTTCATCAATTCGACATGGTTAATCTTTTGGAGTTCGTCGACAGAGACATTGTCTTGGAAGCGAACCAAGATTTCACTGCTCGAATAATCCGTCGGTGCGAGTTGGCTAAAATCGACGGTGTAAGTCGCCAGCAAATTTCTGCGTTCTAAAATCTCATAGGCATCACCAACTGATAGTTTTGAATTGCCCTGCTTACGTCGGTTCAGTCGTTTGCCTAGCTTCATGTTTGCTGCTCCAAAGTTTCAAGTGTGTTGGTAAAAACCTTCCCCAGTGGTTCTCTGAATTTGGCGTTAATTTTCTGAGTGTCAAGAAAAACACAAAACAAATTTGCCGGTGGCGGCAAAGCAGTGTGAGAAATCGCGATAAATAGTCTCCCAAAAGAAACCCCTCAATGGAGGGGCAGGTTCGTTTTGGTTTCATTCGTTCGGCTTTTCGGCTCTTAAATCAGGGTTGTCGACTTACCAAAGTCGACACTTGGTAATCCTGTTTGGAGCGGTGAACGAATTATTTTTTAAGACCTTGTTTTCGACTGTTCGGGCCATGTTGAGATCCCAAATATCGGACAGTTGGTCTCCAACCGTGCCGTTAAGTCGGATTCGTTCGATCTAGCTGTGTTTGATCTAGCTTGGGCTGAGTGGTTCAGCCCCTGATTTCAAGTCACTGGCGTCAGTTGCACGGAGATAATCAGTGGCGGTCTTTTCGATGTGAACTACTTAAGCGAGGATGCACACGATCATGTTGGTAGTCGTGTTTTAAAGGGAGTGTTATTTTGGTCGAGAATCAATCGCTGGTCGGCCGGTTCATTGAAGCAGTTAAAAACAATCGCGATGAGGCTAGTCGGTTACTTCAAGTGCATCCGATACTGTTTACTACGCCGGTGGATTTAGGGCAGAACGCGTTACATTTTTTGACGCTCGAGGGGACTCCGTCGGACGTCGAGTTCTTGCTGCAGCAAGGATTCGACCCGGAACGTCGAAATGACTTTGACGACACCCCGTTACTCGATGCATGCGTTTTGGAAAAGACAGAGACGGCAAAAGTTTTGCTGGCTTATGGGGCCGACCCAAATGTTGGAAGCGAGATTCGGTTTAATGCCATTCATTGTTGCGTTTACGATGGCAACGCCGAATTGATTGATGCTTTGATTTCGGCGGGAGCGATTCCAGTTTATACCACTCCGCTGGGAGAGACAATTTTTGATCAATGGCCAGAGTGCCCTGAGCGGCAACAGGCGATGCAGGAATTGATACAGAAGCATCAGATTGAACGTCCGGCAACTGAATAAAACCAGTCGTGCAAAACCAAAGCTGCAAATTCTCAATGAAAAAGATCCGAGCCCTTTCAGTGGAGTCCACACGAAAGGGCTCTTCTCGTTTGTCCAGTGGCTCAATGTTGAAAGCGAAGATGATCAGAAGGGTAAAGATTAGGGATGAGCAGTTTTATTTCTTTGCTGGTGAATATTCCCGGAGGCTCATTTTTCCATCTTGATTCTTATCCCTTCGTTTGAATTGTTCCTCAGCCGCCGCTCGTTTATCTGGCGTACGTGGATTCGTGAATTCTTTTAGAGAAATTGAGCCGTCATCGTTTTTATCAAGATTTTTGAATCGCTTTTCCGCGGTCGGTGGTTTGGGTGGGATGATCTTGTTTGGAGGTAAAGTCTTCTTCCGGGCTGCCCAATTAGGATTTAAGTCCGCATTCCAGATTTCGATATCGTCGATCTCCGAATAAGTGCCTAACATTGGGAATCCAAAATTGGTTTTGGCTCGACCGATTTTTTTATCAGTGCCAAAGGCGATTGGTCCATCGTCGACCTGAGCTACGAATTCGTTTCCCGCGACCTCGATTTGCATGGTGTGCCACTTTCCAGGAGTGAACTTTTGCTGGACTTGACCGACGGTAACAGAACGATCTGCTGAATCACTTTTGACTTTCTCTCCCTTCAGCGTGTAGCCATCAGGGGTCAGCGTTGCCCGGCAGATATGGCCCTTTCCATTAAAGGAGCAGTGGATTGCTTTTCCGCCATTAAATCTAAATTTAAACCGAATGATAAAGTTTTTTGGGAATTCCACGTCTGTTCGAATGACGGCAGAATGCTTGTCTGCCGCTAACTCACTCCCCCGGAGGGCTTGTTCGCTGACGGTCCAATCACCTTTGGGAATGGTCCATCGTGAATCGAGTGACGGAGTTGAAAACGAATCTTCAAAAATCACTTTGCCCGGAAGGCACATCAGCGGGTCGGCAGCAAAAGCTGGCCCTTGAATGGCAAGGGCGAACAACACGGCCAAGATAGAGAAGCGGGCGGTAGGCATCGGTGAGTCTTTCATTTAGTCAGAGTTGCTGGGAGCAGAATTCGGGTTAGTTTCTGTCGCCGAGGAAATTTGTATCGAACGGTGTCCAGATGCGCCGTGTCAGTCAATTAATGATTTAATTGACTGAAAAATCAGTTCCGGCAAGCTGAGTAGATTTAGCAACACCCGTGATCGACGTAAATTGGTTCTTAAGTTGTTCGCGGTAATTGAATGGGGGCACGAAAAACTGAGCCTGATTGGATGCGATATTTATGCGGTGTTACGCCAACGTGTTTGTGGAAATGCTGTGTGAATGCACTCTGATCACAGAACCCAACATCCATTGCAATTTCTAGAATTGATTTTTGACTATTGAGAAGTACCTCGCAGGCGGACTGAATTCTCGTTTTAATTAAAAATTGCTGAGCGTTGATCCCGAAGACACTTATGAATCTTCGGTTGAGCTGTCGTGGAGAGATGTTCGATAGTGCGGCGAGGTCGGGTACTTTTATCTTTTGGGCATAATTTTCGCGAATGTAATCGACCGCTTCTACGACTTCGAGATACGGGACAACTGATTTCTTATTGTTCTCGTAACTTTGCACCGTACCCATGACGCCAATGATTTTTCCATTGGCGCCGTACACCGGTTGCTTTTGGGTCACGAACATGTCGAGGAGGCGTTGTTCGTTGTACCAGAGCTCGAGATGGTTAATAAGCGATGTGCCGCTAGAAATGACTTGTTGATCGTCAAGCACAAAACGATCGGCCACATGTTTTGGGAAATGATCGTAATCCGTGGTGCCGACAAGGGCGTCTTGGTTTTCTAAACCGAGTCGCACCAGTAGGGCTTGGCTACCGAAGATCATTCGGCTTTCGGTGTCTTTTACGAAAAAGTAGATCCCGGGAATATTGTCAAAAAGTAAATGGAATTGGTGAAGCAATCCCATTTTTTTTATAAACGAACTTCGAATTTTTGATCGATCTTCTTCCGTTGAATTCGTGTTTGGCATTTGTACGATTAATAGAAATATAAGTTGTGATCTTGGCTGGCTTTGATTCTCCGAAACGCTTTGGAATAAGCTCTTTTGCGCCATGCGCATTAGAGAAGTTATGAGTGACTGGGACGAGCGTTTGTCGAGATATTTGCGCACTAGTTGGAAAGGTGTCGTCGCGTTGTAACGAATTTTTCGGCTAGACAACGACGCGAATCAGTTGTCTCCCGCTGGGATGCCCTACTGAAAGAGGGGAGCATCGATAGATCGCAGTAATTCTTTTAATTTCGGGATCAATTCGCGCGTCGTTGATTTTCCAATTTCCGCCATTTCGTCAGCGCGTGTAAATTCAGTAATTCCAAATTCGGAAATGTCGGGTTGAATGACAAAATCTGCGGGAGCAACTCCCACGGAGTTCATGTTGACATTTTGTACCACGTAGGTTCTTAAGATGGTGCTGATTGCTGAGGCCCGCTTCATTTGGTGGGTCGGCGTTGTTGCATGGTTGGATGCAAATTCCGGATTGATGTTTGCGGTCACACTGGCTGCGATTACAAAATTACATCCATTCTTGACGAGGGTGTCAGCTGGGACATTGTTAACAATTCCTCCATCGACGAGCGCCTGGCCATTGCGGTTTATGGGACGTGAGAGCACCGGTAAGTTGATGCTTTCGGTAATTGCATGAACGGCATCGCCTTGACTGCGAATAATGGGCTGACCACTAATGAGGTCGACGGTGACTGATTGAACTGGAATGGTCAACTGTTCGAGTCGGCTTTGCTTGAGGTATTTACGAAGCATGGAATCAAAATGGCCTCGGCGATATTTCCACAGTAGATACCAGTAACCTCCATTGGGAAGGATTCTGAAGATCCATGGCGGCCTCAGGTCTTCGATGAATCGTTCTACGTTATCATCGGGTTCCATTCCTGAGCAGTAGAGGACACCCGTCATCGCACCCACACTTGTGCCTGCAATCATGTCAATCACGATGCCATTCTCTTCAAGGACTTTGAGGATGCCAAGGTGCGCCATGCCTCTTGCTGCCCCGCCTCCAAGTGCGAGCCCAATGCGAACTCCTCTTAATTGGTGAATGACTCGTTCGAATCCGTAGTTCAATCCTTGGCTTTGTTTTGCGGGAGGCGTTTCAAAGGAGAGCTTGAAATTTCTTCGGGCCGGTTCATTTAATTCGGGAGCGAGTGGCGCGATCCGGCAGTCCCCTGGCAAGACCCAGACAATGTTGATTTTGCTTGCCCAGCCGGGAACCGTTTCTAAAATATTTTGGAAGGCAGCGACAGATTGCTCCCAGTTTTCCACCGTTACGCACCAGAGTATTTTATCTGCAAACTCAAAAATGGATGTCATCGATGCTGCGGGAATATTATTATTGAGGTCGATGAGGAGTCGGTCAGCATCGGACCAGCCAATTAGCTTTTGTTGAATCGCTTTAATATCGCTTATCCCACTAGCGGTGGTGGAGATCTGAAAGTCCGGTATGCCTGCGATTGAGTTCCATTGTTCGTCATCTGTCAAAACATGAGGTTGTTCCTCAAGCTCGCTGAGGCGATTTACGAGGCGTTGCGTGAGGATGCGTGTGTCGGGCGACTGGTGGAGGACAACAACGTTTCTGGGGACCTGATGTTCCCGTCCTTTCATTGCCAATTTAAGCACCGTCTTGGCGAGCATGTTTGCAAAGTTATGTTGAAAATCGGGGTGTTTCTGATTCAGTCCCAAACAGGTGCGATAGTCAATCCTAAGCATGGTGGAAGGTTCTTCGGCCACTAGTTCCATCGGTGCGGGTTCACCCATTGCGGCAGCAAGTGCTCCAAATTGTTCGCCTGCGACTTGAAATCGAGTGGCAAGCACGCGTCCCTGAAAGTCAAATAATGTTTGGCGCATTCTTCCATGAATCATCAAGTAGACGGAGTGAAACGCTTGATTGACTTGTTGTGGCGCTTCCCCCGGCGCGCAATGAATGACCTCACAATGGTTTGCGATTTCAGTTATTAGTTCATCGCTCAAATTCTTAGAGCAGGGGTGACGTTTGAAAAGTAAGAATTTGTCGTCAGTCAATGGACAGCACTCCCAGGTTGAATTTCTCGATCGACGGACACATCGTTAGGCGGTTGGTGGTCGAGAATCGCTTGAAATGGTCTTTATTCACCTAAATTTTGCGAATCGAACTGCAGTAGGTTTGACGATTAATTACTGAAAAGTCTACAGTGATTTTGTAATTTATTAGATCGGGTGAGCATAATATTTGAAATCGACTTTCTGAGATTGTCTATGCGTTTGAAGCAAAGTATCACGAAACTGAAAAATTCAATCTCGCGGCGTTCCAAATTCATGCGGGTTTTGATGTGGATGCTATTCGTGTTGGCGACGATTGCTTTGGCAGTTTTAGTCATCGAGTGTTTTCGTTTTGCCGGTACGATGACCGACCGTGGGTTGGCATTTCGATTTGGGCGAATTGTTGCTTTGGTAGGTTTAAATGTGCTGTTAACAGCGGCAGTTGCCGTTGTTTTGTTGTTGGTGATTTGGGTCAGGACTTCGAAGTCGCTGCCAGAGCTGAAGGGGTGGCACCTCGAGATGCCAGAGTCTGAATTTTGTTCAGCGGACGCGGTCGAGGGTTTTAGTTTGGATGATTATCTCGCTCAAGAGCAGCGGGTTTTCGATGAGTTAGACAGCTTTATCGATCATCGTTGGGAGTCCGAGGTTAACGGCGCCTTTAGTCGGTACCGACGCGATTCGGTCTGTTATCCAGAAACGGTAGTTGATCGAAATTGGAATCGAACACGGGTTTTGGAAGCTGAGAATCCGATTGGCGGTGCTTTGCTGATTCATGGATTGAGCGACTCACCGTATTCTCTGCGTGAAATTGGCTTGCGACTGCATCGAGAGGGGTACACCGTGGTCTGGTTGAGAATGCCCGGCCATGGCACTTGTCCATGTGCACTGGCCAATGTGGAGTGGCCCGACTGGACGGCCGCAGTGGAAGTTGCGGCTCGTGGTTTAAAGCAAAAATTGCCTGCGGGATTACCACTCGTGCTCGCCGGCTATTCAAATGGCGGGGCGTTAGCAATGAATTACGCGCTCGCGGCTATTGCCGATTCGTCGCTCCCAAAAATGGCAGCTATTCTTTTGTTCTCTCCCATGATTGGTATCAATCCTCTGGCACGTCTCTTTCGGATTCATCACACGGTCGCTTTGATCTCACGGACGGTGAAAGCGTTGTGGACGAGTGTTGATGCGGAGGTCGATCCGTTTAAATACAGTTCCTGGCCGACCAATGCAAGCATTCAGGCTTGGGATATGACTCAAGAGGTCGAGCGGCAACTAGCCTTGTTGGAAAAACAGGGGCGTCTTAGCGAGGTTCCGCCAGTTCTGGCAATGCAGTCGGTAGTCGACTCAACAGTTAGGGTGCCAAAGCTAATTTCTTCTGTGTTTGAAAGATTGCAAAATAATTCAAATGAATTGTTTTTGTTCGATATCGATCGATTTGATCAAATTGCAAATCTATTTAACTTGTCATTTGAAGATCATGTTTTCCCAAATTTGGAAAAGGAAGATCTCCCGTATCAGTTGACGATCCTGCGAAATGCGAAATCCGATTCGCGAAAGGTTGCGTTGGAGTCGCGAGTGGGTGGCCAGTCTTTTGAGGAAGTTCTCGAATTGGAGTGGCCCGAGGGAATCGTTTCTTTGTCGCACATCGCCATTCCATTTTCGGCCAGTGATCGGTTGTATGGAAACCGCGCTGCGACGACGAACACAGGGATTAATTTCGGTTCAATAAGCCTTCGCGGTGAGTCGAGTGCGTTACTGCTTTCCGACGCGCTCTTTGTGCGATGCCGATACAACCCGTTTTACGAGTTGATGGAAAATCGAATGATCCACTGGTTAAATAACGCCGTAAAACTGGACGGGAACGCAACAGCCGATCTCCAAAGTAGTTGACCATTTAATGGATCATGGGCGAGATGCGTTGATGGTGAAGCTGAATTGAATGCTCTACAATGCGACTGAAATTTTTCATTTGATGATTGTCTAGAGTGGGATAGAAACGTGAGCAAGTTGACCTGTTTGAAGATTGTTATTCGATTGTCGAGTGTTGTTTTTATTGTGTGCCTGCTGATTACGGCGGCACAGGGACAACGCACGTCTTCCGCTATGCCGGGCGTGGTCAATAACGTGAAGTGGAATGAAGATTCGGTTGATTATTCGTCGGCTGGCAAGCGGTATCGCTTTGATTTTTCAACGAGTCAGAAATCTGAAATTGATGCTCAGACATCATCTAAAGGCGCGTCTAAAGCAGGGAGTCCCCGATCGTGGCGTCGCTCAACCGACCAGGGCGCCAGCACCGGGAAGTATCTTGGTCGGCCGCTGCGGGGAAGGCAGTACACAGAGGTTGAATCACCAGATGGAAAATGGCGAGCCAAGTACAGAGACTGGAACCTGGTTCTTGAGAATTTGAAAACAAAAGAGTTGGTAAACGTCACTACTGATGGAGATGAGGATGTCCATTTTGGAACAGCCAGTTGGGTTTATGGGGAGGAGTTAGGCCAAAAGAAAGCCATGTGGTGGACCCCTGATTCCGGCAAAATCATATATTACAAATTTGACGACACTCTGGTTGAGAAGTTTTTTCTTTTGCGGGGTTGGTCGAAAATTAACACGTCGCTTTATCCTGAATATTATGCGAAGGCTGGTGCGAAGAATCCAATTTCAGAATTGTTCGTTTACGATTTAAAATCCAAGAAAACGATACGCATTGACATTGGTGGTTCCGGAGATGAATACATTTACGGGCTGCGGATGTCGCCGTTGGGTGATCGAGTTTTGTTGAATTGGACCGATCGATTACAGCAGCATCTGAAGGTAGTGACAGTCGATCTTGAGTCGGGGGAATGCAAAGCGATCATTGAGGAGCGACAGAAGACCTGGCAGGAGAATTCTCCGGCCATGCGATTCCTGAAAGACAAAAAACGATTTTTGTGGCCGACAGATAAAACTGGATTTACACATTACGAAGTCAGGGATCTGAAGGGGAATGTTTTTCAAACGGTGACAAAGGGCGATTTTCAAATCAACTCTTTGGAGGTTTTTGAAGATGAAAATCTCGTTAGTTTTGTCGCCAACAGTTCGATCGTAAATCCTTATTACATGCAGTACCATTTGGTCGGTCTCGATGGAAAACAGCAGCGGCGAGTAACGACTTTGGATTACCATCATTCAAATTTCCAGCTTTCTCCCGATCGTAAATGGCTGATCGCTCAATATGAGGCAGTCAATCGGCCCCCCTCAACCGCAATCTATCGAACGGATGGGAAGTTCGTTGCAAACCTGGCGGAGCAAAGTCCAGCGGAGGCAGCTAATTTGGCCGAAATGTTTAAATTCCGGTCGGATGATGATCAGTTTGATATTTACGGAATTCTTTACAAACCCAATGACTTTGATCCAACAAAAATATATCCAGTCATCAATGCGTTGTATGGCGGCCCCGGGTCGCGTGAAATTAGTGCACGGTATGTGTCTCGACCGCGGAGTGAATGCGAACAAGGCTATTTGGTGGTTAAGGTAAATAATCGGGGTACTGGAGGTCGCGGGAAGTCGTTTCTCGGTGCTGCATATCTGAAGCTTGGCGATGTTGACATTCAGGATCACGCCGACGCCATTCGGATACTTCGAAAACGCCCCTATGTCGATGGAGATCGCGTGGGTATTGTCGGGCATTCGTATGGCGGATTTATGGCGGCGATGGGGATTTTTAAGCATCCGGATGTTTATACCGCGGCCGTGGATCGCGCTGGTCCGACGGACTGGAGGAACTACGATACGATTTACACAGAACGCTACATGAGTACGCCACAACTGAACCCAGATGGCTACAAAATGGGAGCGGCGATGACCCATGTGAAAAACCTAAAGGGTAAGATTTTGATTATGCACGGGATGGTCGACGATAATGTTCACCCCAATAACGCGTTCCAGCTAATTGATGCGTTGGATAGAGCTGGTTTGACCTACGAGAGTCGGTTTTGGCCAAACGGTGGGCATGGTTTGGGCCGTGGCGTCGATGTGACTCAAGGGGAATTTTTCAAGAGAACGTTGCGGCCTGAAGCCAACTGAATTTTTTCGTTGAGGAACGGTTGGGTCGGACGAAGCGATATGCGAAGTTAATTTGACAAACCTTCCACTGGTTTGAATTTCTCGGGTTGAATTTTTGATCAAGTTAGAAGGTAGGGCGCTTTATGAAGTCATGGTTGCTGCGTTATTTTGAGTCGTTCTCCTTCATCGGGCTTGTCTTTTCGATTTTGTTTTTTTCCGCTTCGGTAACGCCTTCTTTGTTGCCTCGTAACTTCCTTTTCCAGGGCTTGTTGTCTGGTTTCGCTTTGGCGGCGGGGTATGGAGTTGGAGTTGGCTTTTTAAATCTCTATCTGTTCCTCGAATTGCCGAAGCCATCTGACAAGTTGGAGCGTATTTCCAAGATGGTTACATCGGTTGTGGTTGCCGTCGTATTTGTTGTCTATTTGAGGCAGATGACGTTTTGGCAAAACTCCATTCGCGAATTAATGGAAATGCCTCCCTTGGAAACCGCTCACCCTTACACGACTGCAGTTATTGCCGTGTTCTCTGCTTGTTGTGTAATTGCGATTGTGCGTTGGCTGGGGTGGAGTTGTCGGTATGCATCACGTCAACTGAATCGCTTTCTTCCGCGCCGCGTTGCCGCAACGCTTGGCGTGACGATGACTGGACTGTTAGCAATTTTCATTGCCAACGGTGTGATTGCGCGAGGTTTAATGAGTTCGGCGGATTCATTTTTTGCGAAGGCAGATGCTCTGATTGACGAGGGGGTTGCCCAGCCAGAAATCGCAATTGCGTCGGGCAGTCCAGGTTCGTCAATTGAGTGGGATTCAATAGGTCGCCGCGGAAAGAATTTTATTGTAGACGGGCCGCAGGCAGCAGATTTAACTAAGTTTTGGGGGCGGGAGTGTTTGCAACCGGTACGCGTTTACGTTGGGTTACGTTCCCGGGATACTATCGAAGCACGGGCAAAACTGGCTTTGGAAGAACTGATCCGCGTTGACGGGTTTAAGCGGTCAACGTTAATTGTTGCGACGCCAACGGGGACGGGGTGGTTAGACCCGGCAGCGGTGGATTCGGTCGAGTATTTACTGGGCGGTGATACGGCGATTGTCAGTATGCAATATAGCTATCTTCCCAGTTGGTTGACGATTATTGTCGATCCGACACGTTCGATCGTGGCATCTCAGGTTCTCTTTGATGAAATCTATAACCACTGGATTACGCTTCCTAAGGATGATCGTCCTAAACTGTATTTATTCGGTTTAAGTTTAGGTGCGTTTGGATCTGAAGTGTCTGCGGATTTGTACAAAATATTTGACGATCCAATTCAAGGAGCGGTGTGGAGCGGACCGCCCTTTCCAAGTACGCAGTGGCAGGAGTTAACCCGCGAACGGAACCCGGATTCTCCTGCGTGGTTGCCGCGCTTTCGCAATGGTTCGATGGTGCGTTTTACCTCACAGAAAAACACGTTGGAGTCAGGGCAGTCTTGGGGCGCGATGAGGAATGTTTACGTGCAATACGCAAGTGATCCAATGGTTTTTTTCTCACCTGATTTAGCGTTTCAAAAACCTGCGTGGCTGGAAGGGCAGCGAGGCCCCGATGTTTCACCTCATTTGAAGTGGTATCCGGTTGTTACGTTTTTACAAATCGCTTTTGACCTGCCCATGGCGACGAGCGTACCTAACGGGTACGGTCATAATTATTCGCCATCGAGTTATATAGACGCGTGGGTCGCGGTCACGAAATCCGAAGACCTCCCGCCAGAATCGATCGAGCGATTGAAGAAGAAAATGTTCGTTCCGCCATTTTAAACGTCGCTAGTATTTCGCCAGCGGTAAATTAGGGAGTGCGATATTCAGTCGGCATTTTGGGTGTGACTCCCAGCTTTTCGTAATTAAATCCGCTGGAAAGCGGGGTATAGGGATCGACATAGCTGACATCGGACTGCGGAGGGATTTGGTCTTCAAGCTGAGTGCACCAATAGCAGGCGTTGACAATACATCGCCGGAACCCTTCGTTCTCGAAATCTTTTCCGCTGCCCATGGTGGAATGAAATACTCTGGCTAATTTTCCATTGCTGGTTTTCCAGGGTTTGGTCCAGATAACGGGAAGTGGGATTTTGTTGGGGTTGGACTCTCCTCCCTGTTCACGTCCGATGAGTGGTTGTCCATAAACCAACGCTGTGCAGTTGCTGGGTAGTGCTCCGTTTTCAGGAAACGTTCTATATACATCAGAAGGTCCCCAGATGTTGGCAACGCCGGTCAGGATGGGATGGTCTTTCATCGCGTCGACAATATCACCGCGGGTCGAGTCGCGATGCCAATTGCCGTGATGGCCTCGAAAAGTACCCCCGAGAACTTGCTCACCAAATTGAATTTGTTTGCCGTCAATTTTATAAGGCAGTCGGCCGCGGAATCCATGATTTGCTGTTCTGAGACCGATAATGGGTTTGCCGGAATCTATGTACGAAACGATTTGTTTTTGTTGCTCTAGCGGGAGTGTCAGGAGTCGAGCAAAGAAGATGACAAGGTCAGCTTCTTTTAAACGGTCGAGCCCGGGAATGTTGTGGGTTTGGAATTCACTTTCTTTCCCCTTCTCTGGGTAAACTGGCATGGTTGGGTCTACTTGGCCTTGCGGGTTGACCGCAAAAAGGACGGTGCAATCGAATCCATGACGCGATGACAAAATTTTGGCCAGCATTGGCATGGACTGCTCGCTGCGGTATTCCTGTTCTGCTGCGATCAAGACAATTTTTTTGCCGATACTCTTTTCTGCGGGTGACTGGAATGTTAATCCGGAGAAAGACTCGGTGGCTGGGGTTTGGGCATCAGCGGAGTGGCAAGGAAGTCCTATAATCAAGGCGCAGGTGGTCAAAAGGAGTAGGTTTTGTTTCAAGTGCATGGAGTAGCCTAATAGGTATGAGAGGAAGACCGGTGCCTGGGTGAAGTGACCAGCGGTTTTACAGCAGCGGATTTTCCTGATGTTCTTGTCGATTGAGGATACCGTATGTTGCGTTGGTATTCCACGCTTGAAGCGATTCAAATTTTGATGCTCCGGGTAGAGACGTTCGCCGTGGAGCCGAACGTGAAATCTCATTTGGCTAAAATCGTGACATTTTCTTAAATAAATCCAAGCGATAAGTTACTTGGATTGCACTTGGTAGGATTGGATTTCCGCAATTGCAGAGGCGAGTCGGTGCCTATTAATCAGTTTTAGTGAGAGCGATTGAGGGACTCGAAATCTCACGAACAAGTTGATAAGTTAGAGGACTTGTAGTTAGCTGAGGTGGATTGACTTGCTCGAAAAATGGAGGATTCGTTGGCCGCAACATTAGGAAAATTCTTAGGTAAAATTCACCAAGGTGACTGTGTTGCTGGGCTTAAAAAAGTTCCTTCTGAATCGGTTGATTTAGCCTTCGCGGATCCGCCTTTTAATATTGGATTCAAATACGACCAATACGATGATCAACTGGGTGATGATCAATACCTCGCCTGGTCCCGCGAGTGGATGGCTGAATTGCATCGGGTGTTAAAAAGCGAAGGTACGTTCTGGCTGGCGATTGGAGATGAGTACGCTGCTGAGTTGAAAATTGAAGCCCAGAATTTAGGATTTCATTGTCGCAGTTGGGTGATCTGGTATTACACATTTGGTGTGAACTGTAAAAAGAAATTCACGCGTTCACATGCTCATTTGTTTCACTTTGTCAAAGACTCAAAGAACTTCTTATTCAATCACGACGATATGGATTTGCGAGTCCCGTCCGCCCGCAGGTTGGTTTACAACGATGCGAGAGCGAATCCTAATGGGCGAATGCCGGATGACACTTGGATTCTCAGGCCTCAAGAGTTAGTTGACGGTTTTCAGTCGGACGAAGACACCTGGTACTTTCCTCGAGTTGCCGGAACGTTTAAAGAGCGGGCGGGATTTCATGGCTGTCAAATGCCTGAACAATTGTTGGGGCGGGTTATTCGCTCAAGTTCCAATCAGGGTGATGTTGTAATCGATCCATTTTCGGGGAGTTCGACGACACTCGCAGTCGCCAAGAAATTGGGGCGTGACTATTTTGGATTCGAATTGTCGAAAGATTATGTCCGGCTTGGGATGGAGCGTCTCGATAGAATTTCTACTGGCGATCGTCTCAATGGGAGTCAAGAGCCGAGCATGAACGAATACGCCAAACGAGATGCTCAAAAAGCAAAGGGAGCAGACAAAGTTCAGCGCGCCCTTTTTGCCGATGACGCAGAGATTCATGAATCACTCGTTTCTGAAATCGCTCAGATGATAGAAGCATTTTCAAAGACAAACCGTGGATACTCGGTAGATCGTTTGATTGCGGATCCCATTTTAAATGAGGATTTTCAGTTGGCATGTGACCGGCTTTCGGTTCCTGGAACACCCGCTGAACGAAACCGGTTTTTATTCCGCATCAGGAAGGCGGGTAAGTTGAAGGCGGCCTCTGTCGATACAACGGTGAGAACAAAAATTGGCTGGAGCGAAGTAAGCCCTTTTTTGTTTGCCAGCGAAATCGCTTGGCGGCAGATTGTAAATAAGTATTGCATGAGTCTCGATGAGATTTTCTGTGACCCAAGAATCGGCGTTCAGTTTGATTCCATTGCCGCGGGATTTGCTCCTGGATACCAACCACTGGATTACCGCTGGGCGGCTCTCAAGCTGCGCAAAGAGGGGAGTAATGCAAAACACCGCGCGACATTGCGTACTCCCAAACAGTTTGGAATTTCAGGATTGAGCAAGAAAAAGCTGAAATCAGCACAAGGGGCCTTGGTGTCTGAATTAGATTTAGACGAGATTCCTGAAGGGCCGGGGGTTTACGTGATCCGTGAACTCGGGGGAGACGCGCTTTATGCAGGTGAGACAAGTCAACTTGCCTCGCGGATTTCAACCACCTTTGGCAAGGCCGGGCCTCGAGAGATGTGGTTGAAACAGTTTGGCGATCTGGAGTTATTAGTTCAGCCCGTTTCAACAGTAACGGACCATCGATTTGCCAGGCAAAGTGTGCTGTTAAAATGGCACCGACCCGCCTGGAATACCGTTAAGGAACTTGCTGGTTAAGACGATAGTGTTGGTTGGTGATTGCAGAGTTGGTGAGGCAACGTAGGATGCGAGAGAGGTTTTGCTTTAAGGTTGGAGTTGCCTGTTGCGGTGCTGTTGGTGGGTGGATGAAGCGCGCATTTTCTGTTTCCCATTCTGTTAAGTGATTTTGCTGATGACCCTAGATTTTTCAGATAAGGACGTTATCGATTTCGAGCTTGAGGCCGTAATCTCTAAGTTCAAAAAACGCTTTAATTGCCATCCTGATTTTGTTTCCATCGCACCGGGACGAGTCAATTTGATCGGGGGACATGTCGACTACAATGGCGGGTTAGTTTTGCCCTTAGCCGTCGATCGCCACACTTGCGTTGCCGGTGCGAAAGGTGATGAGGCAGGTGTTCTTGTCGTTCACAGTGTTCGTGAAAATGAGTCTTTTGTTGTCGACTTAGACTGTCCGATGATCGCCGCACGCCCCAATTGGACGAATTATGTGCGGGGCGTTGTGCATGGATTTTTAAGCCGCGGGATTGAATTGCCAGGATTGAAAATTTTGATTGATTCTACGATTCCCAGTGGTTCGGGGCTCTCCAGCAGTGCATCATTAGAGGTCGCGACTGCGGGTATTCTCGAAGTGGCAAGTGGCGTGACGCTGAAGGGAAATAAGAAACCAAGATTGTGTCAGCAAGCGGAGCATGAGTTCGCAAATGTTCCCTGTGGGATCATGGATCAATTCGCGGTCACTTTTGCTCAGCGCGGTTGCATGTTGTTGCTTGACTGCCGAGATGAGTCAATTGAGCATGTTCCTTTTGATCATGATCAGCTTGCCTTAGTGGTTATCAATAGTCATGTTCGACATGAATTGTCTGAAAGTGAATATGCTAATCGGCATCAGCGTTGCGAAACGGTTTCGACAGAACTGGGACTTGAAAGTTTGCGGGATCTTACGTGGAGCATGCTTGATCAATCGCGTGGCCAGTTTGATGAGCTGAGTTTTCTTTGTGCGGAGCATGTGTTGCGAGAAAACGAGCGCACCTTGAAGTTCGTCCAACACATGAAAAATGAAGACTGGTCACAAGCCGGTGAGATGTTATACCAAAGTCACGTTTCGTTAAGCGAGAAGTTTCAGGTGAGTTGTGCCGAGTTGGATGAGCTGGTTGCTGGTGCCCGTAAGCTTGGCCCGGAGGAGGGCGTATTAGGCGCTCGAATGACGGGGGCAGGTTTTGGCGGATCGGTGATCGTGTTGGCCGAGCGTGAAAAAGCGTCTGATGTGGTTTCCAGGGTCGTCGAAGACTACAACAGACTTGGGGTTCCGTTATCGCGGCCGAGGGCGAGTGGGTTTGTAGCGAAACCCGCTGGAGGAGCCCGAGTCATTAAGTTCGTTGCTGACTGAGTTTTTTCTTTTTTCCAACCTTCGCAACTCGGCTCTGATTTCGTTAGAATCCAGAGACGTGCGGACGTCTAAGTTCCCTGCGTGATTTACTGATTTCAAGTGTTGGTTTGGCTATTGTCTGTAGGAGTTGTTAATGACACGGTTCTCTTTAGTTTTCATCGTCTCCTGTGTGCTTTGGGCGCCTGCCGTTATTTCAACGCAAGCCCAGGAATACACTTCTGCTGAGGATCGTTTGGCTTGGTATCAGAAACATACCGAGATGAAAGAAAACTCTCCACATAAGAATTTAAAATGGCAATTCTTAGGGCCGAAGAATATTAGCGGTCGCGTCACGGATATTGCGGTGACAACCCCAAGGTCAAACACATATTCGATTTATGCTGCTACTGCTTCGGGAGGCGTTTGGAAAACTGAGAATGAAGGGACAACCTGGAAGCCGGTTTTTGAGCATGGTGTCTCGACCTCAGTCGGCGATGTAACGATTGCGCCGTCGAATCAGGACGTTGTTTGGATCGGATTGGGTGAGGCGAATGTTTTTCGATCCTCTATGGCCGGTGCCGGTGTTTATAAATCAATCGATGCGGGAGCGACATGGAAACACATGGGTTTGGCAACGGCTCACACAATTCCTCGGATTATAATTCATCCGACGAATCCGGACATTGTCTACGTCGCTGACTCAGGACATGAGTGGACCGAAAATCCCGAACGCGGTCTTTATAAAACTGTCAATGGTGGCGAGACCTGGGAGAAAGTTCTGGAGCTCGATGAGCAAACCGGTGTGATTGATTTGATGATGGATCCAAGTGACCCGGAGACGCTTTATGCGGCGACTTGGCAACGAACAAGAAAACGCTGGAATGACCCTCGCAATGAGGCACACTACACTGGCAGCGGTATTCACAAAACAAGCGATGGAGGCAAAAAATGGCAGCCGATCAATCAGGGGTTACCGCCAGCCAAGTTTCGCGGTCGAATCGGGATTGATTTGTGCCTGACCAAGCCGGACGTATTGTATGCGTTTGTCGATAATTATGATTTGTCAGAAAAGCAGCCGAGAGGGGATTCGTTCGATTCGTACGGGCGTCCTCGCACAAAAACAATTAGAGGGGCGGAGGTTTATCGCTCGGATGATGCTGGAAAAAATTGGCGAAAAGTCAGCCAGTCGAATGATTATATGCGGGGCCTAAGCTCCACTTACGGGTGGGTGTTTGGCCAAATTCGAGTTGATCCCAACGACCCGGAGACGATCTATGTGATGGGTTTAGCGCTCAACGTATCCAACGATGGTGGGAAGACGTTCCGCCGATTAAGAGGAATGCATGGTGATCATCATGCCCTTTGGATTAATCCGGAAGACTCGAATTATTTAATCAATGGAAACGACGGCGGCATCAATATGTCGTACGATGCCGGAAAAAACTGGAGGCTATTCACGAAACAAATACCGGCTGTCCAGTTTTTCAATGTCATGCATGACATGGACTCGCCATTTAATGTTTACGGGTCGATTCAAGATCATGGCAGCATGCGAGGCGTCGTCAATATCCGTGAAAACCGCGATGGTAGTCGTCAAATGCGACCGGTTGAATGGGAGTGGGCTCCTGGCGGAGAAGGCAGCAGTCATGCGATTGATCCGACAGACGCCAACACGGTCTACTCGGCAGGATTCTACGGTCAAATATCTCGCACGGAATTAGATCAAGGGATGCGTGGCAAACGGTTATTGCCTCCGTTGGAGAAAGGTGCAAATCCAATCCGCGGGCAGTGGATTGCTCCATTCATAATTTCCCCACACAATCCACGCGTGCTCTATCACGGCATGAATTTCCTTTATCGGTCGATGAATCGCGGCGACGATATGCAAAAAATCAGTCCTGATTTGACAAACAACAACATCGAGGAAATTGGAGACATTTCCTATCAGACCATTTCCAGTATTTCTGAATCTCCGTTTAAGTTTGGAGTGCTCTTTGTTGGAACGGATGACGGAAATGTTTACATGAGCCCGGACGGTGGTGGGCAGTGGGTCAAGAAGGATAAGGGGATTGCCTCGAATCGTTGGATCTCGCAGATCGTAGCCTCTCAGCATCGGGACGGAACGGTATTTATGGCGCAAAATGGAAAACGAAATGACGACATGAAACCTTACTTATGGAAGTCAGATGATTCGGGGAACACCTGGAAGAGCATCATC
>Ga0075437_11943_pt1 | contig 31134 bp, 19 predicted proteins | sample MintriMetagenome_FD_74266 | JGI IMG/M metagenome (GOLD analysis project Ga0075437, IMG submission 74266) | Marine eukaryotic communities from Monterey Bay, USA to study complex ecological interactions - Minidiscus trioculatus and... | ecosystem: Environmental > Aquatic > Marine > Unclassified...
ATCACTATCACTCTCATCAGCCCATGAAGAATCATCATCGCCAACATCAAGTTTTGTATTTCTATTTTTTGTACTGCCTCTGTTTAGTAAGAAGTAGGCAATCGTTGGCAAGAGCGCACCAGCGGCGAAACATGCGATTGGTTGTTGTATTATTGTACCCATTGCAATACTCGAGGAGGAAAGGACGCTAATAATTAATACCCACTGACCTCTCAAATCAATTACTTTTGTTTAGTTGTGATGTATCGTAAAGCCATTTAGTACGACAATAAACTTATGTACATACGATATTTGGGTGGTGCAGTCTGCAGTGGGCAGTGAGTTTGGAGTTGTAGAACAGAACAGAAGTTAGCCGGTCCTCATAGTAGTCTGTATTATATATGCGGTTTTAATTTGATAACAGTTGGATACCCTTATTTAATAACTTGTTACCTAATTTATGTATCGAAAGTTCGCAACAATACAATATTGATCGATTGGAATCACAGTACCATAGAAGTATACGTAAATACACCATGATAACATCTCCATTAGAAGCTGATGATAGTATTGTAAATGAGTTAGAACAACCTCTTTTATCTCAAGAAGATAATGATGGTGTTGGTGATATGTCTTTTTCTCATGATGATATCGTTTCTCAATACAATAACAATACTATGTCACCAACATCAGTAGACATTAGAAATTATGCACGTAACTTACTATCTACAAACAACACAAACATACATTCAAAACGTCTTAATCATCAACGATGTCAATGTAAGAAGGTTAGAATAATAGTGATCATACTCTTTGCTGTACTTGTATGGATTGGTTTATTTGCTTCCATATCATCTACATGGTCTTGTGATTTATACAATGTCGAATATCCAAAAGGAGAATTAGCTTTAAGTATTACGGGTATTGGAGTTTGGAATTATCAACATGAAGTTCACATAAAGGATGATAATAAAAAAGTACAGCAACATGACAATAGTATATCGCAACAAACAAAGAAGGTTTGTGTTGATTATACTGCAATAACAAAACATACAGAGATTAGCGGTATGAAGGACTTTTTTCCATCCAGTAATGCATTGCAAATATATTCAATAATAGCTCCTTCATGTTACTTTTTCGGTTTAATCATACTGCTTACAATTGCAGGTGTATTTCCAGAGATATTTACCCGATCAGAACAAACTTTGTTGGAGCAATATCCATCAATTATATATCCAATAATAACCTCGGGTGTATTTCTTATATTAGCTGGTATATTTCACACTATAACAATGCATGATTTAAGTAGTAATGACAGTGTATCACCGATTTGCAATCCACAATATTCAAATTGTGTGATTGGAAAAGGAGGTATAAGAGCGTCATTTGCAATCTTCACTTCTTTCGTTTCTGGATTAGTTACATGCACGTCTATATACTTTATTGGTCGTAGAGCTAGAACTAGAAGAATATTGGGCGAGGGATGATCAGACAACATACACAACTATAGTGATACATGGTTTAGTTGGCTTATGCAGTGAGCTCCTTGTGCTTTAGGACAAGTGCATCTAGCTTCTTCTGAAGAGTTCTCAACTCTTCTTTTGATGAGTCATAATCATTACTAACATATGGAGACGATAGTACCGCGCCTAGGTCACTGGCATCATATCCAATCTCATTCTTCACCTTCTGTGCAATTTTGTTCAATGATTCAATACCTCTCCTCTTCTCTGCAATATCTTCATTTAATTCTTGAATCTCGCCCTTTTGCATCTCATTCTTCTCTGTGTAGTCCTTCACTGCATTAACAAGAAACTCTTCTGTCATGAAAAGCTTTTCTTTGCTGGTTGCCAGTCTTTGTTGTTCGGCAGCAAGCATGGTACTCTTTTCCTCGGACCTTCTAATCTTCTGCTTCAGATTTGAGTACTCAATATCAGAGACACCTTGCAACTGAGTTTTCTCCTTTATCTCATCTTCCAGCCTCTTGACATCCATCTTGTTTGTGCTATGCATGATACGTCCCTCCTCAATATCTTTTGACAAGTCCTTCTCATCAAACTCTGCCAATATGTCACTTGACAGCTGTCTTCCATTCGCGAATGAGCTTTGTCTTGCAATCTCTTCTTTGTACTTTTTCAAGGTCAAGAAAGATGCGGAAGCTTTGGTTTCTTTCTCCTCAAGTCGAGTCCTTAGCTGTGATACTTTGTCAGTCATCTGGGTCTCCAACTTGCTCTGCATTGCTTGGTAGTCCTTTAGCGCCTTTGTGTAGGTTTCTTCTAGTGCAGTGACATTGCCGTTGTTCGTTTCATTTGTCTCTGGCTTTCTCGTTTCGAGTGTAGACAACAAGAAATGCATATGCTGATTCTTTTTCCTTTCCTTACTCAGCTCATTATTAGAGCTGTCTTTATTGGTAGCTGATGTCATCGTCTTGAACTGAAACTATAGCCAGCTTAAATGCCAGATGCCAAGTGGAAACTTGAAACGCTCGATAAATTTGTATATCTTACTCATGGAAACTTTTAGCGATACAAAACATGATATAAGTTTAATGGACATATTAACAAAAAAAATTCACCTGGGTAGGATTTCCATTGCGCCTGTCTTATATTATACGATTTTTCATTTAAAGCTACCAATACTCGGAGGTATTTGTACGAGTTTGTACGAGTTGTCATACAAAGCATACAAGAAACTCCGGCGCTTTTATTCAATATACTCTCATTACTTTATACAATATATCCATACTAATTATCTATTTGAAGATTGAGGTAACATCACCGACAGCGGTGCCAGCCGATATCAATAGCAGAATGAGCAGAGCTCCTGAGTTGATACCTTCTTGAACTCGTTGATCAATCTTTCTTCCGGCTGCTGCCTCGGCAAGTACGAAAGCAAGTTGTCCTCCATCTAAAGCTGGGAGTGGCAGCGAGTTTACAACCGCCAGGTTAATACTTATGCTAGCGGCAAAAACTATCACCGCAGAGAAGTCGGAACTTTTGACAACATCGGCACCACTCTTGACCACTCCAATTGGTCCGCTCATACTCGTTCCTGCGGGGAGTCCTTTCCCGAGTAGCATGCCCACAAGCAGTCCTGTTATTGATCGAGCAGTCTCGGAAGTGAGCTGATAAACTGCGGATCCAGCTTTGTTTGCAGCGTCGATGATAGAAGAAGCTTTGATTACATCAGTTCGAACGTAATTCGGACCTAGCATGACACCAATCGATTTCACTCCGTCTGTATTTTGCCTTGGCGTGATATTAATCACCTCTGTACTGTCTGTATTCTTTCCATGAACAATTGTTAGTTTGACACTTTCACCATCTGGTGTCTCTCGAATTGATGATATAACACTTGATATTGCCTTTTGTGACTTCCATATAGAGTCGGTACTGCCTTTTGAATTTGATAACATCATATCATTGACTCCGATAATTGTATCGCCCTGCTTTAAGATGCCAAATGATGGACTGTCTCTAGATGGACCTTGGCTGACTATCGCACCCGATTCAAATACTGGGCTTGGCAAACCTCGTCCAACTTGCAATTCTCCAAAGTAACAAGCAAATGCCAAGATAATATTAAAGATTACTCCTCCACTCAAGACAAGAGCTCTCTGACTCGCTGGCCTATTCTGGAGTAAGTTCTCATCATCGAAGTAGTCAATCACTGGTGGTTTGGCTGCATTTAGAATGACAAGTTTGTCTTTCTTATTAATATCGTCTTTCTCTTCTTTATTGTTGCCTGCCCATGGTAAAGCACTTAACCAAGAAGCCTTCTTTCCAGCTGACTTATAGTCTGCTTCCTCCTCTGCTTGTCTAATCTGTTCATCGAGTTTATTCTGTTGCCATTTCTTTAGTAAACCTAATGATAGGATGTTAAACACAAGGCTCTTCGCAGCAACCGACTCTAAAGTCTTTTGTAATGGAGATGCATCTTCAATTCTCATTCGACGTGCCTCATTCCTTGCATTGCGAGCTATATCTTCGTTTTCGAATGCAAGTGTTCGATTGTAGTTCTCTGGAAATCTAACATAACCACCCAAAGGTATAGCTCGAAGACTGAATTCAATACCATCATTAACTTGCTGCTGTGTCGCATCATCTTCATCATCTTTTGTTGAATCATTAATCTTCTCATATATAAACTTATCATCTACCAATTCTCTTCTTACTCCAATGATACGAGGGCCTACTCCGACACTAAACTCATCGACATTAATACCAAGAGATCGTGCAGCTAAAAAGTGACCACTTTCATGTACTAAGATTACAAATGCTAACACTGCTATACTACCTAGTGGTGAGCCTATTGCTGATAATGTAGCTGCAGGAGTAAGTGCACTAAGAGATGTTCTATCACGACGAGGAGATCTTATGTTATATGTTTGTAATGACTGTACTTGGTTATTCTTATTATTGTAACGAATTGTATTATAATTTGATGATTGAAATGAAGTTGTTAATGTTGCAAGTAGTGACAGAGCTACAACTACACGACGGATCATACTTGATCAATTATGATTTTCAATTTCAATAATATATTATCTACCCTAGAGTGAGCAAATGGATAACAAATATACTACATATATTAGAACGTCAGTAAACTAATAACATTCATCAACAACGATGCGTCAGTTCCGTACCTGTGATACTCTCATAAAGGATACCGCAAAAGAGAAAATAGAAAAGACAACTAACAACTCACTACTTGGCTCACTTCATCATATTTATATCAGATTATTACGCAATGGTTGGCAGAGTTGTTTACTATGTCATTAGAACTAAACTCAGTCACATCTCATGAGGCATAAAGTAAAGCTACTTCTCATCAACATTGAGGGGCTCCGCCAATCAAATTATTGCAAACCCAAACTAGTCACTCAGACAAATTGTGCTTCGAGTTCTGTTAACTTGGCTTTTCCTAGTAACCTCTCGAGTGCTTGTCTCTCGCTTGCATTGCCGAAGCAAGATTTGAGTGCTTCGGTTCCATATTCCTTTTGAATTGACTTCATAGCACCATCAATCACCTTAGGCTTGCAACTGTCATCAATAACCTTACTTGTGCAGTCAACAAGCCAAGCAACTGTAAGTGCCTGCATGTTTGCAAACGAGCAGAACATGTCACCAACATGATCATAGATACGAGGATTATCACAAGCAAATGAATCAATAAACTCCACCAAATCACCCAATGCAGATTCAATGTCAGACTTGGTAACCTTTCCACTCCTGTAGAGGTGCTCAAGCATTTCGATTATAGACTTGAGCTCGGAAGCATTGCAATCGGCAGCATAGTCAAAGTTGGTCGCAACAATAATCTTGGATGCATTAGGAGATGATAGTACCTCCTCAATAGACATGATAAGTTCATTCTTGTCCTTAGACTGCATGAACTTTTGACGCATATTGTTTGCCCAGATCTTGAGCTTTTCTTCAGAGAGAACTTGTCCAGGTCCTCTACCAGCACCACGAGTGGGTAAGAATCCTCCAGCTCCCATGCTAGGAGCGCTATCGGTATCACTTGCAGTACTAACAGGTTCACAGATTATATCAATGATATCTTTGCCACTTGGTAAATTATCTCCGCTGTTGTAGGCAGCATTCACAATCTTAGTGTAAGCAAGGGCGAACTCTTTTCGAATATGTTGAAAGTTGGGTGTCTTGACAACATGTGCGACGTCATAGAATAGTTCAAAGGGGTCTTCAATAGCCAAGCTGGTTTTGTATATACTCCAACCATCTTCTTCAGCTTTCACCTCCCTCTCAATTGGTGGAGAAGAATGTTTTGCACTCATACTAACTACATGCTTCTTGTAATCAAAGTCGTAAGCAAAGTAGTGAAAGAATGAAGCAAGTAGAGCCCCAAGAGCTGACTCTGTATTGTGATTCTCAGAACAAAACTTTGTCAAGCCTTCGAGTCCAGTTCTGTAGAAGTATGAGTTGACATAGTAATTGGGTTCATTTGGATGCTGGACCATTGTCTCCTTCGTTTTGGGTTTGGCAGGAATTTCACGATAAGGACCGTGTGGATTCTGGGCCCAGATTGGATCAACCAATTGCAGGTTGGGCAATATAGGGTTTGGTGAATTGACATTCTTTTCTCGGAGATGACCATTCTTATCAAAGTCATTTGAAGTGAGAAAGGATAGTAGCATGATAACATACCCATAGCTGCTTAAAGTATGCTTGGAGGGGTTGTTGATATCTCGGTTCTTCGCCCAACGTTTGATGATCGAGGCTAATACTCGTGTTGTTTTGGAGATCTTTGAGTAAGTATGCAGTAACGATGTATTGAGACAGGCGAGTGGATTCTGCAAACTCAGATCACATTCCACAAGAATCTCCTCGCCGTCATGTTTGTATGGAACATTGAACTTAACAATCGGAATACGTGCAGTAAGTCTAACTGTGTCGACGTCCGTTAAACCTGCTTCTGTAAACTTGTCAGCAAGATTAGTCATCGCTTCAACGCCACCCTCTTCTTTTGAGAAGTTAGTAGCAGATGATGGAATTTGCAAACATAAGTCAAGATCAGCACTCGGAGAACTATAAGAGAGAAGAAGAAGAAGCAGGAGGACATGTTTAGACAAGTTCAAAGTATATTCTCAACATTGTAATACACTCACCCGAAACCATTCGCAGAGGATCCAAATACCATAACTTTTGTTCCAGTTGGGAATTCGCCACTTGTGGAAACAATGTGTTCAACCGTTGCTCGCACCCTCTCTCTTCGCTGCCAAACTTTGTCAGATACTGCATACTCGTTATGATAAACTTCATTCATAGCCGATGATAAGTCCTTGAAGAAGTTACGCCCCTCCTTTTTCCATGCACCCAAGCGACTTGGGAGGATAGGACAAGATTGAGGTACAAATCCCATAACTTTCTCTTGCATTATGCCTCGACTTTCATGAACTTTCTCTACATGCTCCTTTCCAACTGGATAAGGGAAGGCAGAAACATCTCCAGGAAGCTTTGACGACTCATGATTAGTCCTTGGATAAGGATTGGGAGCAAAAGCCTCAGTGAAAGGGCACCACAGTTCATACTCCAACTGAATTTGTGTTAAGTGCTCTTTTCTATGAAACAGCAAGTGGATAGCATTGTTGGATACTGCAGCTTGGAGTACTGCTGCATACATGACCTGCATTTCACGCCATTTCCTCTCAACACTGAATTCTTCTGATATCAACTTGGCCTTTGCTTCACTAGAAGCATCATTTTTGTCCTTGTCATCATCATCTTCGTCCTTGTCATTACTAGCACTGGAAGATTTTGCTTTCTCATCATCATCATCATCATTGATAACAAGAGCATCTAAATCAGGAAGGTTTTTCATAAGCACATCGGCTTCTTCTAGCTCTTCCAGCTTCTCCTTGATCTCCCTCTTCTTCTTTAGGTAGGTGGCACCAGCCTGCTCCACGACCTTTCGACATTCACAGATACAACCACATGCAATACGGCTACGAGCTTGGTCGATATTATTACCACGAGGCGAGAACAGTGAAAGCACGGATGTAAATGCACTTATCGATGACATACCATTCGTCTTCTTGGATTTAAAGTTGGACAGAATGAACCGGAGTACGGAATCAACATCCCCATCAGATGGCACAACATGTATACAAGGACCAGTGGCAAGCGTAGTCTGTGGTTCATCCTCAAAGTATAATCGAAAGACGACATTGCCAGGTGTCCTCGGACTGTAAAAAGGCACAGTACCATACACCGCATCCTGTCGTTGATCGACATTGAAGAAGTAATCATCCGATGGTCTACCACTTTTGCCACCATTTCCTCCACCACTATCTGCCAAGATTTCTTTACTAACAATAGCCGACTGTGATCCACTATCCATGGCACCTCGTCGGAACAAACCTACAGCCAAATCTTTTAGTGCATCTCTAATTGTTAAGTTTTGTGGTGCACCATTTGATAACTTTTGTTCCTCAAAGCGACGGAGTGCACGATTTCGTAAATATGGTAATGGTAATACCCACCGTGCTGTTAATTCTGAGCGTGGTCGAGTTGCAATGGATGTATTCTTCTGATTATTGTTGAATGCTATATTGGGAATATCATTAGCAAATAATCTACCAGGTTGAACTTCACAACGAGTCTGTGTTCTCCATACTTTTCCAGGTTTAGCTGGAGTTGTAGTAGTAGCTGAAGGGTTGTTGGAAGTTGATTCTTTTGCGACTGCAGGAGGTGTACGTGCTGGTAAGATTGATGAAGTTGAAGGTTTTGATGGAGGTGATGGTGCTACCATAACAGCTGTAGGAGGTCTCATTTGGGGTGGCATACCTGGTGGAAGAGGTTTCATAGACGATGGCATACCTGGTGGAAGTGGTTTCGTAGCAGGAGGCATTCCTGGAGGAAGACTAACTCTCATTGGAGGTAGACTTGTTGGCATTTGAGTTACAACTGGGAGGATATTGTTGTTATTATTCTTGATGTTAATTGTATTGGGTGCATCCCCTACTCCTCTAATACCCGTCGACATATTTATCAAACCAGGCGGAAGACGATTATCGTTATTAGTTACATTTGAATTTGTTGTTGTATTCATATTATTGGATGGTGCTTGAAGTCCTGGTGGTGGGCCCATGTTCTTTGCTTCAGGAGGTGGTATTTCATTTACAGTAACACCATTAGAGACATTATTATTTGGTCTTTGATCTTGTGCTGCTTCTCTCTTAGTATTGCTTTCATTAGCATCATTACTTGATTGTACCTCAATCTTATTCTCAATATCACTATTATTAGATTGTGGTTTATTCTCCACATCAATTAGAAATTGTCGTGCCTTAATTATAAACTCCTTCTGTTTACTATTTGATAAATACTCCTGATGGATACGCGATGCATCGGTATTCCCAGATCTAACATGTGGACCAAATGCAATGAGAACATCCTAAAATGTTTAATGTTTATGGTATTGTAGTTAGAGTGTGGCAACAGTACAAATATGGTTTAGTGCACATGATTTACACAGGAAGAACCATTGCAAAATAAACCACCATCCATCTAAAAAAGAATAATAACTCACCTGATCACTCATTTTCTTAACCTTTGCTTCAATTGAATCATCATTTATATCATTTACTTTGGGCTTATCCACCTTATCCTTATTAGATGGTGCACCTGATGCTATTGTTCCCTTCTTCTTATTGTTACCACCCCGTCCAGCTGTATTTTTATTATTACGTCGACTTCCTCTTCCTCTACCGCCACCATTTTTATTAGATGGTGATGATGATTTATTATTATTATCGGTACTGTTTTTATTATTATTGTTGTTTGTTTTGTTGTTAGTGGTTGTTGTATCACTTTTACTTTTGTTGGTACTCCCTTTTTTCTTGGTACCTCGTCCTCGACCTTTTCCACCTCGGCCACCACTGCGGCCTGCTGACTGAGGAGATGCTCCGTCGGTTGCCATTAGTCGGCGCCTTTTGTCCTTTATTTAATTGATAAGTACTATTATTCTCTCTACTACTCTGCACAATACCGGTAAACCAACTTTACTCCAAGTAGGGGAAGTTCTATCTTAGTTTTAGGTAAACTATGTATCGACCTGACTCTAGATTCTTCTCCCCTGGGATTCTGAGCTATACTTGAGCGAGCGCTACGCACAGACGGTATCGTTGAGAATCCCAGGGGAATGGTATTTCCCTCATACAAATCTTTTGTAATCTAGTGTATATCTTTACTCTTCAAACAAAGCAACTGGCCCTCTCGTCTAGCATATGTATCTGTAGGAGAATATATATTATATAGTATAAGAATAGAAATAAATAGAAATGACGGTACAAATGAGCGACAACAGTCGTCGACTACTAAATCTCGACGGCGGAGTTAAGAAAAGTAGCGGTGTTAATGTTCTACCAATCGTTGCAGAAACATGGGCTCAAGTACGTGACGATTCGAATAAAAATGTAGATTGGTTAATTGCAAGTTTTGTTGGAAATAGCAAGACCGACGTGACGATCATGACATCGGGATGTGGAGGAGTAGAGGCTTGTTCAAATGCATTACCAGATGATAAATGTTGTTATGGTGGTATTCGATTAGAAAGTGGAAGATTTGTAACGTTCTATTACGCTCCTGACAATTGTCCTCCGATGCAAAGGGGTAGAGGTAAGAACTGTTACTTGTTGAAGAGATAATGTGCATGCATATGATCAATGTTTCATATGTCATTATGTATACTTATGATACTGAAATATTCTTTATCTACTACTTCAATTCAGCATCAATGTACAAGAATGGTAAGCAGTAATTCTATTTCCTACAACAATCCTCAATCATATCTGATTATCTGGTGCCAAATCTCAAACCACAAACACTCAAACTGTATACATCTTCTTTTCTCACACTACAACAAAGGGGTACTGAATGTTTTAGAGGGAAGTGACCGCGAGATTAATATGGAACCCGGGATAGCAGAAAAAGATATTTAGTTTATGTAATGGAGAGAAGAAATGAACAAAGGAATAACGTTGACATCAAGCAAATAAATGATACCAAAGTGCTTTTGTTCTTTGGTTTCGATCAAATGATATTATGAAATATGCTCAAGTGAACAAGTAGATATAAGACATTGTGTAACAAATAAAGTAAAGTATTGGCTATCGTGATAGTATACTAGATGCTCTCTTGATTTCAGTTCATGAGCGAGCTACTGTTAGGCTTTTGGGATTAGTGCGCACTTAGCGATGGTATCCTAAAACATATTTCCGCATAAAATTACAAGAAAAGCTGCAATTGTCTATTACGGCACAGATATATAACGCTCTTATCAAGACGATTTCAACGATGTATGATAAAGGCGACAAAATAATTGTTTTCGATATTCCTGAGGTCAACGGAAAAAAGATACCGTCGCTAAGTGCGCACTAATCCCAAAAGCCTAGGCTACTGTCATTGAAAATAAAGGATACCTTTTATTCTCTCCCCGCCCGCCCCCCTCCACAAGATTTTTATTGACGCCTATTCGATATTGATATGATGGCATTCAGATAGCACCTTCTACTAATTAATATGAGTGACAACAATGATACAGGAAGGAAAAGGCCTAATATCTTGGTAACGGGAACGCCCGGTGTTGGCAAGACGGCTACGGCATCTCTTATTGCAGAAGCAATCGGGTTAAAACATATCAATGTTGGAGACTTAATTAAACAACACAAATGTTATGATGGACATGATGATACACTTGATACACATATTCTTGATGAAGATAAGTTACTAGATTTAATGGAAAATATGTTCCAAGAGTGTGCAGATGATAACAAAGGCATAGTTGCAGATTACCACTCCTGCGAGTTATTCCCAGAACGTTGGTTTGATCTTATACTAGTATTACGCACCAAAACTGATATATTATACGATCGGTTAACTGAAAGAGGATATAGTGAAAAGAAGAGATCAGAGAATATGGAAGCAGAGATTATGCAAGTTTTATTAGATGAGGCGAAAGAAAGCTATGATGTAAACATTGTACAGGAGTTACAATCGAATACCGTAGATGATATGGATGGAAATGTTGAGAGATGTAAACAATGGGTAGAACAGTGGATAGCAAACAATAGTTCTTGAGTTTATCGTGGAATGGGACAAAGATATATGGTAGGGGAGGATCATGTGTACATCCGCGTTCAATAGAATAGAATCAAATAGGTGTGGTCGAAAGAAAGGAAAGATCAATCAAAAGAGACAAACAAAAGAATGGGAAGCTATAAGAAGAAGCCGCTATAAAGGTATAAATGCAACTATTGATTATTATAGCTCGAAATTCGAGACACAAGCTGCCGATTTACTTCAACATTGTTAAACAGTTGAGGAAGTTCTCAATTCATTTCATATGTGCCTTGCATAACTCATCCCTTCATCCTCACTTATTATACTTTGATGCTATCGAATCTCAATTTCTTTGTAGGTGGTTGTTCATTATCGAACGAAACCGTATTACCAATTAATAAACTTGTTGGCTGGCATGTTTCGGGCTTTCTTCTTCTCACAGCAGAGAACACGCTACTAATTGGTTCAAGTGCACACCGAAGTGCTATGCTGAATCCGCTTCCCTGCGCTTTTTCTTGATTCCTCATCTTCTTTGCCTCCGAAATACACTGAAGTTCATTACAGGAGCATATCAAACGTTCAGAAACGCTCAACACGGCATGATTATCACCGTTACTTCCTTGACTCATAATGAGAGATGAACAAACATATTGAGCATCATTCGTACAAAAAGCACAGTTTAACGACTCTTTGTCAACCACAGCAAGTGCAGCAGCCTTGACAGGTGCTAAAGCCGTTTTCAAGATTCGAGGAGAAATTCTCACACTTAAATTCTTGATAAGAGATCTGTTCGATGTTAAGTTGACTACAGATTGAGAGGTTGTTGTTGCTCTTCCTCCATTACCACTGCGCGAGGTCAAAACTTTAGCATTGTAGATGATAGATACGATACAGTGGTCATCCGTTTGTGGTATAGTGTTATCTCTCACCTTCTTCACAACCTTGGTTGTTGACGAGTCGTTATCTTTTGTAGGTGTGACCACTTCTTCAGCAAAGTTGTCATCCGCTTTAGCTTGCCTTGACTTGGAGATATTGTCATTTACTGTTTTAGTTGTCTCCATTATTGGCTTCTTCTATGGTCTCTAGGATGTCTACTGCTTATCTCTAAACAGCGATGGGGCATGTTTTGTGTTGTGAAATGACCTCGCGAGCGAGTGAAAGGTACATAGTTGATTGAATGTGATTTTTTCGAGTTAGTGCGAGTCAGAAAATCGTCCTGAGAATGGTTCGTGTTGTTTCACCCGAAAAGAGTGATGAGCGTCGGCGTAGTATAGCTCTTCACATGACGTTACTCTCGCATGCTTCTATTTGCCGATCGACCAAGTGTTCGGTTAACTGTGCCAAAATGAAGGGACTACTAAAGCACGGCGCTTGTTGCAAAATCAAGGCAAAAGGTGGATGCAACGTCTGTATCCGCGTCTGGGCTCTTCTCCAAATCCACGCCAGGAAGTGTAAGATAGAAGACTGTCCTGTACCAAACTGCGAGGCAATTCGTGAGCGCTATAGGCAGCTTAAATTACAGCAACAACAGCAGCAGGCTATGAATAACAATGAAAGGTAGGCGTCAATGAAAGGTAGGCGTCGCTAGGGGAAGAATTATAACACTTACATGACTAATATTGAGAGGGCATGTAATATGAAGAACTGCCGATCATAATAGTAGGGTATAAAAGCATGTAATATAAACTGAGCTATTTTACCTCTCAACATTGTTCGTTTTCATCATTGGGGAAGCAAATACACATCAAACCCTCAAAGCTTTGGGCATAAAAGACATGAACTCATCAAACAACTCTGGGTGAGACTTGAGGACATCCTTTGCAGTAGCTTGTAGTTCGGGCAACAACCTATCAGCATTGACAGTATTGCATGACTTGATAACAGATGCCAGTTTTTCATAGGAATCCTCGCCGACCTTCTCCATGACACGTGAGAGAATTCCACAAGCCTTATTTCTCCGTTGTTGAGTAGCACCCACGGCATTTTCATCACCACCTCCAGTTTTAAACCATGTACGAACACGACTATTCACAGAACCAGGGTGTGCTGCAGGAGGGACGGCTGATAACTTACTCTCAATAGCTTCGCCGTCGTTATTAGACTGAGCAGGGAGCTTGCCATTGTCTACCTCCTCTTCTGAACCTGACGTTTCAGTTTCAACAGCCATCTGACTCCTAGCATCCGCCTTCATCTTTGCATTCAACATACGATCTTCTACCGTCGCCATCATTTCCTGTGCTTTGTCGTGTTTCTTCCTCATGAATCTTCGAAAGTTTTCACAAAACTTGAATCTGTATTGATAATCAACCGATTCCTTACATGTCTTTGAATCTCCTAGGGTGTTTGCAATCATTCGAATTGATTCACGGTAGACACGATAGCTTGAATCAAACTGTTCCTTCTCCTTCTTGTCCCAAAGGATCATGTACTTTTCTGGATTAGCTGATACCTTCTGGATTGCCTTACTAGTTAGTCCTCGACACTCATGCAACAACATGAGAAGACTATCAATATTGGCCTCACGTGGCTTGTTGGCTTCTGCGGCGTGATTGGGAGATTCGATGTAATTTGTCTCATGAAAAGGTTCCAATCCTTTCTCCTTCAAGTGATTAGTAATCACAGAAGACGCCTTAACGAGAAAATCATCAATATTGGCACTTTCGTCAACAGCTGGATCCCAAACCATAATAGGCATGCGCTGCGATGGAGCATTGGTAACACCACGGAAACTACTCTTGCGTTGCAAGTCAAATTGTTTGGGAATGTCAGCCTGGTGATTAGAACCAACTAAAATCTTGCCCACGGTTGATATTCCCTCGGAAACAAGTCTTCTTTGTGGTGACAACGGGAATGCTGCTGGAGAGAATGGTTTGTTATGATTTACTTGTGTGTCATCTCTACCTGGCGAAGTGTAGCCATCGTCGTCGGTACTAGTCGGGTCAGACGAATCGAATTCTTCTCCATCGGTGCAGGGATAAAACTTGACTGTTGCATCCTTGCCGGATGAACTGGACAAAGAGAGGCTATACCTACAAACATAGGTACCCTTGATATCATCCGCCATTTCCACATCCTCATCATCAGATTGATTTACTGGCTTTTTCTTGATAACCTTTGCCTTGCCCATGATTGTTGATACGAGATTAACATCTGACTGATCCGTCAATACCAAATCTTGAGAAGATAAAGTTGCCAATACTTCATCTTTAGCATTCCCCTTAGCCCCCCCATCACCATTTACAACAATAAAACTTCCCTTAATACCATCCAATTCTTCCCTTTTGAAGAACCAGCGTGTACGCATCATCATTTTTGATGACGAAGACTTATTATTGTTGGTGGTATTCTTCCCTCCTCCCTTCTTCTTAGATCCCTTCTTGGTTGCTGTATCTTCTGTGCCTTCCTCTCCCCATAGCCGTTCAACGACACCAATAAATGGATCAAGGGCACCAAGTCCTGCGCCTCGTGAGGCTGGATCATTATAAATGGAGATAGCCTCCCGATTTGCCTTATCAGTGTTGTTATTTTGTTGTTGCTGTTGATTCCATGGAGTATCACCACTACATAGTAATACTACATCTCCTCGATTTACGACAAATGGTGGAGGTGGTGTCCAACCATCAGTTGGTTTTGTATTGCTAAAATCAATTTCTACACCCGCATGTTCAGTTATTGTAGTAGTAGCGGTGGAGGCATTGTTATTCTTAACACCATCATCAATCCATTGATATGTTGGTTCTGACCACTGTCGAACTGAGTCAACATCTCCACCACCAGTGGGCTTTGGATCACTGGCATCCTCATTTGATGAAGTGTTTGATTTACTACTTGTACTATTCTCATTATTTGCCTTAATCTTCTTTGGAGCTGATCCTACTCCAGTGTTCTGAGTAGGTGACCTATTTGCTCTCTGTCTCTTTGAGGTTCGACGTTCTGGTTTGGTGGATAGCTCACGTGCTAAAGCTTCACTCTTTAAATCACTACTATTCTTCCTTGGTAGTGAGTTGTTATCTGATTCTTCTTCCTCTTGATTCTTATCATCTGTATTGATTTCATCAACCTCCATATCGTCTTTACTATCCTCAGTTGGATCTTTGGTGGTTTTGTTGTACTCATCTACAGGATTGTTCTTGTCCTTATTTGCTGCTGCTGATTCCTTATCTTGAATATCTGATTCCTTATCCACAACTGTATCTTCAGATGGTTGAGAGTTTGAAGTAGGTTTAGATTTGGATTGACCATCAGACGTTGTTGGGCTATTGCTCACTTCTTTGTTCGCATCATGTGTGCCTTCTACATCAACTTTTCCTACTTCCATATCATCTAGAGCAACATTACTCTCAGCTGCGGCAACTTTGTCGGTAATAACATCAATTACTTCCTTTACCACATTATTTGTATTCGTACTAACACTTGCAGCAACATTATCATTGGCATTCAACTCATTTTTATTAGGATGCCCTTCTTGGTTATTATCTCCCTCTTGATTCATGATATATGTGTTATATTTTAATTGAAATTACTGTTTATCGATATGATATGATATTATATACCTATTGTAATCCAAGGTACAGCAATGCTATGGTGTAACTTAATTTGGATTTTGTTTGTATGTGCCTTATAAATGATGCCGCCGGTATTCCTATAGCCTCCGAACTATTATAACAGATAATAATAACAATTCTGGTAAGCTTTCCTAATTCTACGGCCTCTTTGTAACACTAGCAATAGACAAACCTTTGAATTTGAACAACTTACTTGACTATAAACTTAATTGTCCTGAGGGCGACGGACAGACGAAAGAGGAGCAAGAGAGTCAGGCATGAGAGATGAAGTCAACTCTTTACTCGTGCCCTCTTACTTATGTGGTGCTGTCAACTCTTCCAGTATGACATGACCATTGATGTAATACTACTGTTATCCTCTCTATATAGTAGTCTATCATGTCATGGGTTTGTAATAGCTGAAGCCGTAACAACCGATATCATTCAAGTTAAAATGGCATTTAAGTAGCTTTCATTAACTTCTTCTTCTTGAAGAACTTCTTGGCCTCCTTGTCCTTCTTCCTACTTTCATATTTTGCATCCTTCTCTTTTTGTTTCTTCACATAATTCGACGTACTCTTACCCTTTCGTCTTGCATGTTTGCCAGGACCTCCTTTACTGCCATCGGTATACAATGCCCTCGGTCCTTTAATATTAGCAATCCAATTATCAGCCAGTCTACCCTTTCCTACTGTCAATACAAAGTCTTCTTCTGATACATGCTTTTTGAAGAATAATAGAACATCAGCCGAGCATAGTCCTCGTTGACAAGCTTCTGAAAAGAGTTCTTCAATCATGTCTTGTTTAGTTGTCGAGACTGCATTAGTATCGTCATCTAGAGCTAATCCTTCTTCTTCAAACATGTACATATCAACACACTTCATCATATAGTAATATGCTCGATCAGACAGGGCAACAGCAGACTTGTCATCCATCTCTTGCTCTTTCAACTGAGAGAAGATATCCGAAGCTGTCTTCAAGACCTTTTCGTGATCATTGTGCTCAGATAAAGCACATGCTTTCATGACTAATGCCAATGTTTCCGGTGTTGGCGATACCTCGGGGTTTGTTTTGATAAGATCATTCATCTTGTCGAGAATGCTAATAGCCTTGTCATACAGCTCGGACTTGCCATAGAATTGTCTGTTGCATACAGTGATGAATGCATTGTAGGCAGAAGCAGTAAGATTTAGAGATTCGCTGTCTTGCAATAATTGGATCAATCGCTCCGCCTCTAAATAAGCCTTGTCTTCATCATCCATGTTCACCAGAGACAATATGGCAAGCTCAAATGTCTCTTTATTTGGTAGGGGTACTCCACCTCTATCCTCAGGAGCCTTACTCTCTGCATCTATCATTCGTTGCAACAATTCTAAAGCTTTTGTTGTGTCGTCACCATTCTTACTGTCCTTGTACAACCCAATAACAAGATTGTGTGCTTTGACACCAATCTGAATAAAAGCAATCCTCTTCGACTTATCTATGCTGGCATCCATAACATTATCCTCAGCGGTAATGAGATACGGAATGTCATTAATCTTGGTATATACCTTTGTTGACGAAAGAGTCAACTCTTCATTTACCTCCAGACCATTCACAAATGTATCTTGAACTACATGCATACGATCTAATATCCCACGAGCTTTAGAGGCTACACCCTTCTTGCCTCTTAACGTTGCCAAATTCCGTATCATGGTCGTGTATGCGGCAGTTACATCAATTGTAGTTTGGGATTCTGATTCTACTGCAGTTGATACTTTTTTTTCTCGTACAGTATCATTCGACTGTTGCTGCTGCTGCTGCTGCTGCTGTTGTTTTCCTCTAGCAGACTGACTAGTAAAATAATCCCCATTATCAGAGTTTGTTATAAACTGGTGCATCCTATCAAGCCACTCCTGGCCACGATCCCATTCTTGTTTCTGTTGTAGAGTCTTCACAGCCTTGATAGAATGAAACAGTACATATGGATCATCTTTGTACATTCCACTTATATGAGATTTGCAACAGTCTGCAAAACTGCCATGCATATCATTCAATAGAACGATACGATCGAAAGACTCAGTCCTAGTAGATCCTGCATTGCACTTGATGGCTAATGCAAATACCTTCGAGTTTGGTATACTTTCATTTACCCACATTCTCCACTGTTGAATTTGTTGTCCATCTTCATTCGTAACACGTTCCATACCAATATCATTAGCCTTGTCTTGAGACCAATTGTGATTACTCTCATCGTAGTAGTATGATACAGTGTTGGCAATTTTCATCATATTCTTAATGATACCCTCAGCTTGTTGCCCCTTCCGCCTTGCCTTGGAAAGAGAGTATGCTCTTAGAATATTAACATAATCTTTAGATGAGGGCGGTGGAATACGAATTGTTGATAAAGAAGATGATGTTGTTGCTGTATCTCCATCTTCTTGAACCTTTAAATCATCATTAGAACAAGATGTTAGTCGGGGCATAATCTTGTTGATTGTTCGTACCATCCACTTTTTGTTGAGATACATTTTATTAATGGAGGCTTCTGAAACGTTGTCGCCGTCTTTGCCGGCTTCTCCTGAAACTACCGATGAATTGCCATATTTCATAAACCTATCCACCCACTCATTTAATAAGCGTTCCGCCATTTTAGTCGCTGATTCATTGTTATGTATGCGTGCAGTATATTTGATGGCCTGGGAGTATGCAAGTGCTAAATTCTGTTCTGACTTCTTCCATTTATCATGTAAATCCACTTTGTTGAGTGTGTCTTCACTTATATCAAATGATAAGTATGCAGATTTTGCAACATCCGCTTCAATTTTCGCAGAGGATAGAGCATCCAATTTAGCATTAGCTCTGTCATCAAATCCTTGCCCTCTAGTGATAGTAGACCTTTCCTTCTTCTTACTGCGTTTAAATGGAAGGGCCGACGCTGCCTCATCTATATCCAATTGTCCAAGAGTATGTATTTTAGTACCTTCATCATAATTGAAAGATTTGACAGAAGTGGTTATTGACATGATATTGTTAGGCATAGTATAACTAATAATAGATGGTAATTGTAACGGTGATTTTGCCATATGATATTGACGATTATACAATAAACTACTTTGACCCGTACTTGAACCCACAAATGCCCTTGTTGATATACCTCTCACATGATGATGTGCATGAGATAGACTAGTAATTTTATTTTGACATGTTTTTGTATTGGTATGTTGTTGCAATCTAGATCTCGCTCGCCGCCATAATCTTATTGACGACGATGATGACTGAGACATTGGCCGTATTATATTGATATAGATTGATAGAGGTATGCTTAGTTTGATTTTGCGACTTATATTGACAACTTGGGTGGTAGAGGCCGAGGGCCGAGAGGATGTTTGGCGTCTAAGTAGTGAGACCATTATGCACTAGAAGATATATTCCGTCCTTTTCTATGTATTGTTCACGCTATTACTAGCGTTAATATTTCCTTCAAAGGATGCAGGAGCCGAGCCATCCAATCGACGTCATTAACTAGATCCATCTCCTCGTTTGTAGCTGGTATCGGATTTCCAGAGGGGTATTGCAATCTTTTGGACAGTGGTAATGAGTACGATAATGACCGGCGATAAAAACGGATTCGCGAAGTGGAACCCCGATCTCTCGCTCAACCAACCCCTCGACTTGCAATTATCAACAAAAGAAGACACCTAAATAGCTGTCTCAACTAACAAGTCTTTCATTTATCCTTTACGATTTCCTATTCTATATTCTTCACGTCACACAATAAACTATCCCCCCAAAACAAAGATTTCAAACGTTAATTATACACAACATATTCTTAAGATATGTGTTGTTTCCCCAATAATTTAATATTCTCTCTTATCCGAGAATGTAGCAGAAATGGCTGGAGCCCCCCTTGGTGATTTGATGCGGTCCTTCTTAATCTTCCTGTCAACATCCTTGGAGAAGAAGGGATCAGCAATTGCCTCTCGAACAGAGCTGAATCGTTGCTCAGGATCAGGATGCAAAAGCTTTGTGATAACATTGATAGCGAGTGTGTCATCCTTCTCGACATGTCTCAATGCCCTCTTTAATGAGTCTTCGTCCCACCTGGCAATCTTGGCAAGGTTGGATGACTTGACTCGTTGACCACGATGGGAGTATGCAGACAAAGGACCGCCCACCACAGACTCATATACCATGTTGCCAAATGCCCAAAGATCAACAACAGGACTAGCTGTAATAGCTACTATCTTGGCTGTTTTCCTCTCCTTATCATCCACCATAACATTCTCAACGGATATTGCCTCCGGTGGATGGTAGATACCATGCTTAGGATCAGTCTCATCTCCAATACGGACACACCCTCCTACACCCAACATCTTGAAAAGAGGTCCAAACTTTCCAACACTGTGAGGACCAAAGTCGGTATGAACTAATCCATTCTCGTGGAGATGTAGAAGTGAAACACCAATACGCCTCAATTCGTTGGAAGGATAGGCTTTACCTGCCCTCCTGTAATCAAGCATTTGATGTTCAACCGTGGCATCAGCACCCTCCATCGTGATACAGTATGCAGCTTCAGCACTGGCGTTCTGGTACGCACCGTGGTGAACGGTATGATGAACACTAATCACCGATGGAACATAGTGCCTTGATAGATTGAAGTCCTTACGAATCTTCAACTCACGCTCTACAATATCCGACCTCGGAGTGATCTTGGCAATCACATGCTGACCTTTTTCATTACGAATTAGTTTCAACTTGTCGGCAACACTCAAGTTGGCTTCCTCATTCATGATCTCAGCTCGTCCCGATGAATCAGACACTTGCGAAAGATCATCATCCCAGTCTTCGGTGTAGTCTTTACCCTCATCATCTTCTTTTCCATCGTAATCTGTGCTAAAGAGATCACTTTGTTCGGGTGGTGGCTCGTATCGCAAAGCATAGAAGATCTCAGTATCACTAGCACCATTGGTAAATGCAGGTCGTTGCTTGACAAGTTCGAGTGTGTTGAAGAGTCGAAGCATGACCCTGATTTCATGACGGCAAATGGGTGTTGCGGAGGCAAGGGCAATATTGCCCTCAGCGTCTTCCACATGTGCCAAGGCTAATACTTGTGGCTGTGTGCACTGCTGAAGGATTTTACTCACAACTTGGTAGTACCTATCACCAACGTTAAGCAAGATGTGATTCCATGAGTAGAAGTGAGGGATGAGGCGAACTTCAATCCTCTCCTTAAGGTCAATGGGCATGTCCTGTTTCAATAACCTGTAGACAATGAAGAGTGAAAGTTCGTTCTCTGTTGCAATTTGGATTGGAAGCTTTCCTGTTCGATCATCCTTCGCGGTTACCATCTACAAAACAGAAATCATATACAAGAGAAAGCATATTATGTGAGATATTGAATAACCTAGAATGTGTACATAATACAGCACAAGAAATGTCAAATAGTCTTACCTGTGGTGCATACTTGATCAACGAAACAGAGGTTTCATCCTCGGCAGAATGACTAAGAGCAAGGAAGAGAGGACTATGACCTTCACCATCCATAACAACACTAGACCCAGGGAAATGAGAAAGCAAAGCCTCGATAACTGCAGGCTTGCAACTATTCTTCAGGGCAATGTGAAGAGGAATATCACCAGACTGATCACGTGCACCAATTGCTTTCAAATGACAAGTAAGAAGAGTTTTCACAGAAACCACATCAACTTCAGCTCCACAACGAAGTAACAAGTGTAAAGGTAACTCGCCATTCTCATCAGTACGACTGGCCGATGAGAAATGAAGTGGTGTACGCAGAAGCGAGGTGATAACTCCTACAGAAGAATACTTTTTACAGGCAAGGTGGATAGGAAGACTACTGCCACCTGATGTCAATGTGTGAGCACCATCGGGAACCTTCATGGTCAAGTACTTGACGGCTTCAGTGGATCCACTTTCAGCAGCAACATGGATAGGGTATAATCCAGCACCATCAGCATCTTTAGCACCATTCTTGTATGACTCGTAGATGATCTCAAGGGCTGTGAGATTGTCAGTGTGTGCTGCATGGTGGATTGGAAGTCTACCCGAAAAGTCCTTATGGACAACAGCCTTTGGATAGAGAGTCAAAATCATATCAATCAAGAGTGTCCAAGCCGACTCGTGTTCTACAATCTTGTGAAGAGGAAGTTCTCCAGTGGCTGGGTCAGCTTCTTCCACAAGCAAGGGGTTCTTGTGAAGCATCTTCTCTACCATGTACCAATTATCATCAGCAATATGACCAAAGAGGTCCTGGCTTTGAGAGCTCCAGTACATCCTCCAAACACCCTTCCTCACGACAGACATTCTATAGGCACTTTGAATACGAGTGGCTGCATTTTCCATTTGCATTGGACCAAGATGTTTCTGTGCACTTGTCATACGCATACAACTCTGAATCTTGATAGCCGCAGCCCTCTTGCGTCGGTAGTCATTAACGGCCAGCTTTCTTCGAGCTGCAGCTTGAATCTTGGCAGATGAGCCACCAACCATTTCATTCCTCCATCCTTCTAGGCAAGCATACGTCTCTGGGCGCAAGAACACAGTTCCATTGCACATTTGCATACCAACAAGAGCATACCTAGATGGAGCCAGTCTTGTCATAAATTCCTTCTTCGACTGGGGGATTGGAGTCTCCCATCCCTCTGGAAGTGGGGCAGGTGGAGGACGCTTCTTAACAATCGTCTTTGTTTTGGGTGCCGACTTGATAGCAGGTGATGCTTTCGTAGGGGAAGGAGATGGCGATTCATCAGTGGCAGAATCGCCACCCTTCTTCTTCTTCAATGAGAAACCAAACTTCTTCTTCTTGCCACTACCAGGAGTTACAGGAGACTTCGGCTCGGGAACTGGACGTGGAGGTGCAGACTGAGGCATGGGTCGTGCACTTTCAGGTACCTCTGTTCGGATTAAGGTTGGACCAGACTTTGTACGGATTCCACTTGGCTGGACAACTGGCGGAGCAAGTGATTCATACAAACCAGGTTCCCAAATATCAAGTGTCAACTTGTTCACCAACTTAGTCAACTCAAGTCTCCTAGCATTGATAAGGGCATTCCTATGACGAGCAAGCATAACTTTCTTCTTCTTCTTGGATACATCAGCAGTGTTGACATCTTGAGGATCACCAAGCATGTAATACCTCTTGAGGAAAGTACCATAAAGAGGACGCTCTTGGTAAAGATGCTCTCTGTAAGCACGCTTGATGAGAGTGGCTGCATCTTGATTATATCTGAAGTATTTACGAGCCCAATGCATTCGAATTGCAGACTGAATCTTGATAGCAGCACGCTTCCTTTTTTCTTCCAATATGCGAATACGTTCTTCCTCTGATCTCTTGGCATCCCTTTCCTCCAAGTAAGCACGTCGAACTTTAACAGTGCGCACAAGAGACTGAAACTTGGCAATACCATAAAATAGACCACGGACTCGTTTGCGAGCGATTGCACCACGTATGCAAGATTGCATTTGAAGCACTGCCTGCTTCTTCCTCCGTAAGTCTGCACCTTCTTTGTGAGTAACGCAATAGTGATTTTTGTAGCACCTCTGGATCTTAACTGCAGCAGTCTTCATCTTCATGTAAGCCTTGAAGTCCTTCATTAGAGTCTGTGTCTTCTTCGCTGCTAGACCCATACGAATCAAACACTGAATAGTAATAGCAGCCTGGCGTGCTCGCTTCAAGTATTGCTGAGCAGCATAACGACGCCAGTACTTGGCAATCCTAGTCACGTTCTTTCCAAACTTTTCATTTCGGATGGATTCAATACATTCAAATGCCTCACGACGCAAGAAGACCTTGGTCTTACCCAATTGTAACCCAGCCACGGCACAACGGGACGAGAAGTCGAGTTTCATAAATTCATCGATATTCTTTGGTTGAGCTAGGGCATGACGATTGGTGGTTGAAGTGGGTCCTCCACCACCCATACGCTTGTAGATCTCATGCTCAATCTTCCAAACTTCCGTGGCTGTCCTGGATACCACACGCTTGAGTGCCTTCTGTTCATCCGTAAGATTGGAAGAGATTTCATTGTGGTAAGGAGACAAGTTATCTTCATCAACATCACGATTGGGGCAAATCATGTAGTATCGGGTCATAAAGATATTATGGGGATAACGAGTGGGATAACCAGCACGGCTGACCCTAACAGCCTCGAGAACTCCACAGTAACGCAACTGTTCAACAATATTCTTGGGGTCAAACTGATCTGGCAACAGAGCATCGTTCGGCTTGAGACAACGGACATAATGGGGCATAGTCGCATCGATACGAGCACGCAAATCTTTCAATGATTCGGAGAATTGCCTTCCAAGCGATTTCATTGCAATCTTGGCTCCTTCGGATCGTACAAATTTCTTGACGAGGGGAGTAGTGGATTGAGAGACGAAGAGTGTGTGAGCACCAAGTGTACTAGACAAAATGTAAACACAATGCATCAATACACTCACCTTGATATTACCGACCAACTCCAAGTCAGAACTTTCCAACAACTCGGCAGCAGCTGCAGGCAACTGATCCTTATTCTTCTCCAACCAATTGTCAGTGGAGTATTCCACAAATCCAGCATAATGCTCCACGGCAAACTTATTCCTCACCCTCTGGGCAGGACTGACATGGAATCGATCACTTGTCTTATCACAGATGGAATAAAGACTTAGACTAAACTTCTTATCCGTACCCCAATCAACAATACACTGCTCATCCAAAATTTGAAGAATACCAGTACGAGGTTTATCAACAAGATCAAGCACGTCCTGATTATCGGGGAAGGGGATGAACTTCCAAAGGATGCCCTCACGTTCATACTCCTGCTGTTCAAGTTTAAACACGAACTTGTTGAACTGCTGCTGCAATGTCTCGTTGGTGTAGTTAATACAAAGCTGTTCAAATGCATTCGTCTCAAACGTTTCGAAACCGAAGATATCCAAGACACCAATACTTGCCCCACCTGGGGGAACAATATTAAGGGGTTCATTCGAAGGCCCCTCGGATGTTTGACGACGACCAGGCTTGGGACGTCCTCCGCCACCTGCAGGCATTCGCCCCGATCCAGCATTAATGCTAGCATTGATCTTATCGGCAATAAAGTCAAATGCAGCACCATAAATCGATTTGATTAATGCCTCACTTGCCTTCTCAGCCTGGGCTAGGTCCAAACTCTTGTGAATCATATCACCACGGGCGAAGATTACCTTGGACGTCAAACTTGCCGCAAGGTTGTCAAACGTAACGCCCAACAATTGAGCTACTGCCAAGGATGCCTCAGTCTCATCCAAAATAGCGCCCTCGCCGTTCCTCTGTGTCGAGAAGGTCATGTTACCAGAGAACAACACAGCACAGACTAGTCTCATCAACTGCTTGACATTGGCATCGCCAAACTTCATAATACCCATCGCCTCAACCATCTCTTCGTGCATATCAACATCATCAACACCGTCACGACGATCGTATGTACCACTTTGATTTGTCATCTTAAAGTCCTCGACGGTATACCCACTCAATAGGAATTCATCACGCTCAGCATCAGTGGCAGCCTCCAAGAATTGGTAAAACACGTGAAAGTTACGTTCTCCGGGTGTTTGATGGATTAGACGGACCTTCTCAAGCAGGTATGTATCAATACTTGCACGCAATAGCTGACCCCGATCAGTGAATGCAATATTAATATACTTTCCAAAACGCGACGAGTTGTCATTACGAATAGTACGAGCATTACCAAACGCCTCAAGGATAGGATTACTCTGTAATACCTGTTGTTCAATAGATACATCCTTCTTTTCATTCTTCTTCGCGGATGAAGAACCTCGATCCTTCTCCTTCTTTTCATGATCTTCTTGACTCTTTTGACTTAACATTGCAAAATAGTTCAATATAATCTTGGTGGTCACAGTCTTACCAGCTCCAGACTCTCCTGAACAGAGGATGGATTGATTAATGGGCATATCAGCCTCATCTGGCTTCTTTTCCTTGGACCTATTGCGCAATCCACGTCCACCGCCTTTACTCATGGTCTTCATTTCAATACCACGCATCATGGCACGGTATGCATCATCCGCAGCCTGATAGACATGAGGAGGAAGTGAACCATTTGGACGGTGTAAGTATCGCTTGGGAATAGGCTGTCCATCATCGGTTAGTGGGATATTCTTATCCTGGGTTATCCTTCTTCGAGGGGATTTCTTGTCACCATTCTTGGTGAGTGAAGGGAGGGCGGCAGGATCATCTCCAATTGCTGGGGCTGCTCCACCATACATCTTAGCCTCACCCTGTAGACGGTAGAGTTCCATTAATCCCCTACCATAGACACCTTCCATGGCCTGTTGTTATAAGAGTATAGTAGTGTTGTATAGGAGAAGGTTAGAAAAAAGAAGTGGATTAGATACATAATATAGACAATTGGAATGCATAAATCAACATGTAATGATATCAACTGCACTCAATACAAACACCCCTACATAATACAAGCATCACCAAAATAAGTCAATAAAACATTGAAAAAAAGAAGAGCTCACCTTGAATGGATTAATAGCCAACACAATAGGACCAGTATTGGTATAAATAATATCAGTATCATACCGTAATCGCAATGCATGCAAAATAGCAGGTTCATGTAAGTGCGTCAAACCAATTAAATCGTCAACACCCCCCGTAATAGTATCATTAACATTCGTACGAGGTTGTCCAACAGCTGGATCGGGCATATCATTTAAATTTCGTGAACTGGCTACATTCTTATTCATGGCATTACTCTCACCATAGAATTGAATACTAGATGCTGAGCAACTCGAGGGCATATTACGAAGCTTAATATCTGGATGTTCCTCACGTGCACATAATGTGTCAATGTGTATGATTTCTTTAAAACTTGACATTTTGGCATAATATCCAGATACGCCACGACCATAGCCACTGGTATTGGCGAGAGTATCCTTCATGTTAGATCCTTCTTCTAATCCAGTAAAGTCATCAACAATTGTTAGTTCAATCATAGTATCCTCAATTGGCAATTCATCACCATCAGCCCCCGAACCAGCCCCACTAGATGAACTATTACTAGATTCTTCAACCTCCGGGGGAGGAGTTGGTGATGTTTCAGCATCAGCAACCAAGGTAGTATATCGTTCCTTCACTTCATCCATACGTTTCTTACGTTCATCTTTGGCTAATGATCTATCACGCATGATAGTTTGAAGTTCTTTACGACGTGCATCATCTAATTGTTTCAGTAGGGCTGCTTTGCGATCGACACTTGCAGCACTGGATAAAGCTCCATTACTTGCAGGATTAGAAGACGATGATGACGATGCTTTAGTAACACGACCATATGCATCCTTGGTTAATCCACTGCCATTGCTTTTACATTTTTGTGGTTTGGGTATAGTTTCCTTGCGTTTAATCTTTGCAGGCAGCCATCCCCATTCAGATTTAGGTGAGCGGAGCCAAACGTGTGCTCCCTCTTCCATAGTTGTTTGTTTGTTTAGTTAGTTAGTTAGTTAGTTAGTTATTGTTATGAATTTAGTAGTAGGTGGTTTGATAATGGTGTTGCGGTTATATGATATCAATGTTGTTTGATTGCAATATTATGATCCTACCTCTACATAGGTAATTTAAAATTTACTTGGGGCAGTAGTAGAACAACAGCCCGTTCAGAACTCAACTGCCTGCACTTCTAGCGATCAAACGATAAGATTTCAAATTACTTACGAGAGAATTACTTCATATCCTTGGCCATGATCTGCTTTAATATGCTCTTGCATTCCAAATAACATACACTCTTCGTCGGCTTCCAACAACTACTTATTTAGCAGTTTGGACGGTTAGAAGGATAACCTTTTGGATATGATATGAGTAGATTAGCTTTTGAGTGAGTGGGAAAGAAGGGCCCTTTAGTAGTCTTCGTGGTTCTACAATCCAAATATATTGATGCAAAGGGTGATATATTCATGTCTATGGCGTGTGAAGAAATAGAAAGAGATGGCTCCCTAGGATACCTACCACCGTATAGATTGGGGGGCTTGCTTATCCTGCTTGATGTGGTAGTTATGTACTTAGTAGAAGAGTGAAGTATGCGATTGTCTTCACTCTATAGCAGACAAAGTTACAAGCTTGATTTATTTGTCAATAAGGGATTCGGATTTAAGTGTACTCTCTATTTACTCCGCAACTCGACTCTAAAATGAAGGTATCTTTCTTTTGTTCGCTTTCTTCTTCTCTTATGATCTATGTATCTGTCATAGATACATCCAGTCAGTATTCTTAATTGGTATATTGGTATAATGAGATAGTGTATACTTCCCAGTTACAGTCGCTCTGTATACTTACATGGTGTCTCAACACACTGAACCGCTGTTACTTGAATCTCAACTAATAATTTCTTCGTTGCGAGAGATGCTTGAGTAGTTGCCCGTACGGGTTTGTTATTTGGATCTATCCATTCGTTCCATACTTCATTCATTGATCCAAAATCTATCTCGATATCCTTCAACCATATAGTCGATGTTAGTAGTTTTGATTTGTCTGTTCCGGCCTCTTGAAGAAATTGATCAACTTTTATTCAGTACATTCTTTGTCTGGCCTTTAATATCATTTGCAGTTCCATCAATCTGTCCTGATAGATATACAATTCCATTATGTACCACGGCTTGACTCATCGTCGGTAATATAACACATCAACTCCAAGACGCACGATACTATTGCTACTATTATATCGTACATTTGATAGAGCTCGAGAGTTTGCCGTCATCTGTGTGAGTTTTGTTACTATTAGGTTCATTCGACAGATCATGATTATAAACTGAGCTTACTCTATAGATATAAAATATATCTGTAGTTCTGATAACAACAAGATGATAAGCTTTCACTGACTGCACACCTTGCTCTCTCGATGAATACCTAGCACGGTCGTTTGACGTCGTTGGACAAAAAAAATGACAAAAGTTAGGCAAGTATCTTTACTAACTCGTGATAGATGATGGCGAGATAGATGTGATCATCAACAACCAAGACAGAACATAGATGAAGTATATACCTCAATATCATAGTTAGTAGCTCATTCTTTTTTGCAATATGGTTCCCCCACCCAATATTGATTATGATATGAGGCTTGTCCCCTACCTACCTCCTATCATCGTATCAATTACCCACAAGCACAAGAATAATCAATGCATTACTGTTTATAGCGACACTTGAACTTCTAATATGTTCATGTAATTATCTTGTCATCAGGGATACAAGCTGTCGTGGCCTCATCATCATCATCGTCGTCGTCGGGAGATAAAAATAAATGGGATGTCGAATGTCGACATCATGCTAGGATTGATAGGTGCCGGTATATGTTGGTGTATAGCGTTAGTATTATACGCACGAAAGCGGTCGAGAAGAAGAAGACGAGCAAGGCAATCAATAGAAAGAGCATAATAGAAGAACTACTTATGACTGATGAAACTAGCAATCTCGTATATCTGTCGATGCACAAGATAATAGTAGTTCCTCGTCATCAGAAGAAGAGAGACTCGAAGATAATGACGACAAGGTGTCAAGTAAAGCATCACCTTGGACAGTGATGTCATTCACGATACTTGGAAAGATCTTCACCCTCTTGATGATTCTGGGTACGTTGTTTGCATCCTTCATGGTCCTTTGTAGTTTCTTCTTATCAAGATGGAAACCTATACTTAATTGGTTGGATAAGATACCCTTATTGGTGTAGTTGCAGCTTTTGATTTGGTTCTTACAATTAGTGTCGTTGTCGATGTTGTAAGGTGATAGATGAGGAGTCAAAGTTTCTCGGCCTTTGTTTGTTGTTACATATGGATACCATGCCAAGTTACATTCTGGGTCCGTGCCCTGGGAAATTGGCAAGAATATTAATGCTCATTCACGGGCGTACTCGTATAAAGAAGTGTTTGTGTAGTATACGAGAACAATATACGAATCAATCCATTAGAGCGAGCGAGCATGAGATAGGAAAGGAAGATACTGCTTCGACTAATCGTATCCTATCGGTCTCCTTGTCTTTGAGTTAGGAGTAGCCTTGAATATCTAGGAGAAAAGCAACTAAGAATAACAAATATGCACTGTATATCGTCTCAAAGGAGAAAGCGTAAAAGTAGCAAGACCAGGTTACCAAGGTCAAGGTCATGATAAAGCAAAAAAGGGAGTTGAAAAACCTTGGATTTTAGCATCATACCATACTGACATTGAAATTCATATACCAGAACTAACAGTAATATGTATTAGCAATACACTAATAATAATACTCTAGAGAATGAGCCGACTAGCCACCCACCATAGTTGAAGTTGCATACGAATGCGAAGCAAACTTATATCTATGACAGCTTTTATTTTCTCCTCCATTTTTTACTTCAACTCTGACGCAGAGTGAAAAAATTAGAGCCAAACATTTGTATGTAACAACTCAGTCAAATGCAAAGAGTGGGTGGCAGCGCAGATGTTTGCTTACTCATACCATACTCAGCAATACCAAGTCAACAATGATCACACATTCAGCATCATTAATAAAGGAAGAGTCGGGTTGTGATCATAGTGTTGATCATAACGACGATAGTATAATAAAAAGTAGCAAACCTCAGCATTTGATTGGAGTTGAGGATAGTACAGCGAGAAACAAATCTAGGGAACCAGTATCGATATTAAAGTCGGGTATGAACAGTAGCAGGAAGCGTCCTTCTCAGACAACAGCATCGAGTAGTCTCTTAGATTTATCCTCCTCCGCCACTAGTAGTAATACATCACAATCGTCACTGTCAGCCAGTGCAGATATAATATCGTCGACAATACATCAGCAGCAGCAGCAGCCATCTTCCACGCCGCCGCCGAATAAGAAGCGGCTGGTATCATTCTGTAAGAAGTCATCAGCTACGTCCAAGAGCAGCGGCGATCCAAAGCAGTGTCCCTTCCTTGCAAATATGAACAAGATATCATCAATACAAAAAACTGCCAGTTGTACATCTCTGCCCAACTTGGTGGCATCAACCTCATCCACATCTATATCAACATCAGTATCACACGC
>Ga0075437_14326_pt1 | contig 30922 bp, 32 predicted proteins | sample MintriMetagenome_FD_74266 | JGI IMG/M metagenome (GOLD analysis project Ga0075437, IMG submission 74266) | Marine eukaryotic communities from Monterey Bay, USA to study complex ecological interactions - Minidiscus trioculatus and... | ecosystem: Environmental > Aquatic > Marine > Unclassified...
CACAACGGTAGCGATCGTCCCTGCTACAACGGTTATGATAAGGTTTGCGTTCATAAGGAATGCGATGCTGGGGCGGGGTACAGCGACAATCCCAACGATGCATGTGGCAAAGCATGGTACTGTAACGATGGGAAAAGCGTTTGGGGTTATAGTGAGAAGGACTTTGACGCAAATTCAGTCCATTGTGGTTGTAACGAAATCTGCTATAAAACACTAGGAGGACCCTACCATGGTGCAAAACGATGGGAATGCTGCGATTACGAGGAGGACACGCAGATCCTAGATAAGCAGGAAAAGATGCTTAGGGGTGCCGAGGAAGAGAAGTTAGTCCTCAAGTTGGAGAAGGAATGAGTAAAGATTTATTGATTTGTATTAGATGCTTAGTCTTTGATGCAATTGCAATGTAACCTCCATTAATTAGGCGTAAACAAAGTGTAAAATTTACTAATTAAGTGACTTCAGTGATAATAATCCTTTGTCTCAGCAGAGATACAGTCTATTCTTTATCATCTTCGCTCTTCTCTTCTTCTACATCCATTGCCTCTACAAGAAATTGATCATTCGTATAAATGCACATTTCAGATGCTGTACCAGGATCAGACGTATGTTGTATCAATAGAGGAGAATATATGAGTTTTGATTGTTGATCATTCATTTCCGTTAATACACACAGCATATACATCACATCTTCACTGTCCAAAACTTACCAATTTGCATTGCCTTCTTTGCAACATCCTCGGCACTTAATTCATCATTATCCATCTGTGCACGTGCAGCAGCAATTGCAAATGTACTTCCACTACCTACACCTAGTACACCATCATGACTTTCTAATACATCGCCATTCCCCGTGATATTAAACATTGCCTTTTTATCTGCAACTAATAAACTAGCTTCTAATCTTCGAAGATACTATAATAGTTTGATGATAATCAGTTGTTTATCAGATTCGACGAGCAGTGTGAAGTTAGAGGTAAAGTGTCGACATGTCATCAAATCATACAATACTAACTAATCATTCTACTTACCTTGTCAGTTCTCCACCCCTTGGCTAACTCAACACAACTCCTAGCTAATTGTCCCGGGTATTCATCCAACTTACCCTCCAATCGTTCTAATAATGTAAATGCATCAGCTGTACTACCGGCAAATCCAACAATCGTACCCTCATTCTTCTTATCACTATCATCTCCATCCTTCTTACTATCATCATCAACTGGAGCACGTAAAATTTTACGAATTTTCTTAGCATTTGGTTTAACAATAACACTTCCCATTGATACCATACCATCACCCATCATACATACTCGTCCATTCTTTCGTACACATACAATTGTTGTACCGTGCCAATCTGGTGATTGTGTATATTGCGTTGCATGATAGATTGATCGACGTGCAGTGAATGATGTTGTTGATGTTCTATTGATAGTTTGTCTTGATATGTTTGCTAGTAGTGAATTCATCATGTTTGATATGTGATAGGTATATAGTCTTTGATATGTTATATTATAGTGATCTATTGGCAGTTTATAAAGAGGAAACAAATGTATGTGAGATGTGAGTACTAATAGATAATATCATTGCCACCGGCGCTACTGCCTACTGTTCTAGACAGCTAGTAAACCTAAGATCACTGCTTAGCCCAACAGCAAAGTAATGATATTAATGACATAAGATAAGAGATAAGGTATTGTGATGTGTGCATCAAATCATATGATGTGCACAAGAAGTTTTCATTGAAATACACCAAACCTCCTACAATATGACAACAAAACCACTCTCATATCTCATACTGTCTACCTCTAATCGGACTACTTACATACCTTTATTTACTTTACATATAGCCAATTAATTTTATTTGGTAATTGAAGTTTCATTAATAAGTCTGATTAAACTTCATTTAGTTATAATTTTATTGCGTTTAAGAGATTGCAATATAGTCGGTTTGATAGGGGAGTGATTCAGGTATTACGACTTTATTGGTTGTTGTTGTTTGCCATTTCCATAGGCGTTATTGAGGTTTCTGGGGTTGATCAGGTGATTGTTATTAGCGGCCAGAGACATATTATCTCTCAAAACTGCCATTGGCCCTCTCTTAAGCAGATAGCTTTATTGCAATATTAAACCAATTAAACAATGGCATCATCTGCATATGCGAACGTTAGGGCTGCTATTGGTGAGTAGAACATTCTTTATACATAATCTTATTACATATAGTTTCACATTGCATAATTTTCTCACAACCTTTCTATTTCCTTTTATCTTATTGAATCAGCCGATGAAGGTAGTGATGCTCGAGTAGAGGTTAATCAACGAGCATTAATTGATAAAATTCTTGCCCGATATGCATCTAATAATGCAGTATATCGTGAATTACTACAAAACTCAAACGATGCGTAAGTTGTGTGCATATAATGTGTACCTATCTACCTAGTATGCTAACACATTATCTTCTACTACTTACTAGAGAGGCAACTACGGCTGAAATAATAATAACAACTTCCTCCAATAAAACTAATAATAATGGTAAAGATGTGATAGATATATCAAGCTCCAATAAGGAAGTTGTTACACAAGTTATATATAGAAATAATGGATTGCCATTTAGGCCACAAGATTGGGCACGTCTACGAAAGATTGCAGAGGGTAACCCCGATGAAAGTAAAGTTGGTGCGTTTGGTGTAGGAGCATACACAATGTTTAGTATATGTGAAGAACCACTAGTTGTTAGTGGTAAGAAGGGAGAAGAAGAAGCAATGGCATTCTTTTGGAAAGGTGATGGGTTGTGGACAAAGACTGGTAAGGCACCGCAAGGAATACTCAATATGAGTGCTTCATTAGGGAAAAGTGATGATAATGAGTGGACTTCCTTCATCTTGCCAAGTAGAGATCCCTATAAAATTCCAGATATGGTTGAGTTCGGTCAGTTTCTATCTGCATCACTAACATTTACTCAATGTTTAAAGAATGTACGAGTATATGTCAATCAAACACTGGTCATGAATATTGAAAAGACAATACTAGAATCACATACCATTGCAACACCCAAGTCTACTTCATGGTGGAAGAATGATGGCGCAGTAACAACATCTAGCACGGGAATGTTTACATTAGGCAAAGGGTCGGATTTGACTCAAACATCTGTACAAATGAATGTCTCACTTAGAAGGGGAACAACGTCTGAATATGAAATGGATGAGTCAACTGTCCGTGCGAGATATGCAAGTGCACAAGTCAAAACATCTATACCATCTTCCATTGAAAAAAGAATGGTTCGTGTAACAAAGAAGAAACCACCAAAGGAGTTGACTGTGCAAATCTTTCTCGATGCGGCAAATGCAGAAGAGGAAGATGATGGAAAGTCCAACAAGCGAAAGATACCAAAGCGGAAGAAGTCCAACAAACGATCAAGGGCATCACTTGTTACAGACTCATTTGCTCCAACTCCCGGTTCTGGTCGAATCTTTATTGGATTTCGTACATCTCAAACTACCGGACTTGGAATTCATCTTGCTGCTCCACTCTTACCCACCGTTGAACGTGAAGCTATTGATTTTGTGGACGCAGCACTACGAGATTACAACTCTGAGTTACTAGAAATGAGTGGTATGTTAATGAGGTTGGCATTAGAGCATGAAATGGGAAGAATTGGTACACTTTGGGATAAGGGCAAAGATGAAAGAGATAAATGGGAAGCTCAGAGAGAAGAGGAAAAGAAGAAGGAGCTTCTCAAAGCAAATGAGGAACAAGTCGATAGTTCACAGAAGGATGATACAGCAACATCGAAGGGTAACGATTCATCTTCCATTCCATCAAGTTTACTTAGCTTTGCGTCCTTCATGGCGAAAGGAGTAAAGAGTACAGTCACTGAGGCACTTAAACCAGTGCAAGAGATACTAGGAGAAGATAATGAAACAACTGAATTGCTTAATCCAAGAGATGATCGCCCGTTATGCTTGGAAGAACGTGATGCTATCTTATTGATGCAAGCCTACTGTCCAAGACAGTCTACACCAGATTCGTTGGTTGGACAGTGCTTAGCTAAAGGGTTTAGCAGGTGTCTACAATCATCTTCTCCACCAGTGTTAACGCAAGGTGGGGTAATGAGAGGATCTGAGGCAAAGTTGCCAAACTACGGACTCGAGGCGTTTGGATTTGATAATGTTGTTCGCCGAATCATGTTAGAAAATGCACAAGAGTATCATTCAGTGATTGCCGTTGTTAAGGTCCTGACAGTCAACGACTTGATCTCTTCACTCAAGAACCAAATTTTGGATCAGACGATGTTAATACGCTTATTAAAATGGTGGCCCAAGTTTTGCCGAAGGCACTCAATTGTTGATAGACATACAGGATTGAGATTGAAAGAGGCAATTCGATTTGAGTTGAAAGACGACACGACCAACACTACTGAAGATGATGTAGAATTGGTGGCAAATGTTCGTCGTCTTGATTCAATCCTATACTTCACACCCAAGAATCTTTTGGGGCTTCCTCTTCCTGAGACCTCCTTTCCACCTTTGATACAAGATGAAGTTGGATTACATATATTGGAGCATAACTGTTACAATGGTTGGTTCTCAACATTGCCATTTGATATATGGACTTCGTTTATATCACAGCACTCTTGTATGGTTGAAGGCAAACCTAAAGAGATGAATATTCTAGTTCTAGCAGCTTTGAGCAAGCATTTTGATTCATTAGACGGAACACTATCAAGACGTAGATTTATTGAATTGCTACCTATCAACTCACCGTGCATCCCGTATGATACTGATTCAAAGGAGAAGGAGTGGCAGACTGGAATCCCCAGCGAGTTATACATGGCCTCATCGAATTTGGAGGCATTTGCAGGCGTCGGGGTGTTCAACAAAGTGTCCAAAGAGCTGACAGTATCGGATGCCTTCTTGATTGCAATGGGAGTACGAACAACCATATCCATTGACTTTTTATTCCTTCATCTGGATACATTAAGATGGAACAACAACCCAAAGCCGCTGATAACATATCTCATTGACGCTGACCTCAGCCATCCCGACTTGCAAAAGCTTCGTTCAACCAAGTACCTACCAGCAGAACAAGATGAGACTCATGTGTATGCCCCCAAAGAGCTGTACATAAAGAATAGCGAACTAGAGATATTTCCTTTTATCCGCTTCTTACAATGGCGTGAATCAGAGGGAATGAGTAAGGCACATCGTGACTTTCTTATGAAGTTGGGTGTGAGGGTTGATCCGCCTCTTTCATCGGTAATGAGTTTCTTGGAAGGAGAATGTAACAAGAGTGAAGAGTCAAGGGATGACAAAGTATATGAAAAGGCATTACAGTATTTGGCTAACCATCTTGGGCCTGGGCCACAGGGGATATACGAACGAGAGTTCTCAAAGTACAAAAGCACCAAATTTCTACCATGTATTAGACAGAACCTAGAAACAGGAGATATTATAAAGGAGATGCAATCCCCGTCGGGTAAGTCTTGTCTTTTCTGTAATCTTCTTTTTATGCACTGACTCACTGATAACTCCTAATCATCTCTTCTCCTTCTATATCACGCCTCGCAGCCTGTTACTATAACCCATCAAGTCTTATCATGGGATTTTCAACGCTTGACCCTCAACTAGATACAGTACACATTGCTACAAGAACTAAGTGCCTCAAAGACCCAAGCTGTAAGGTATTGATTACCCGCCTTTTGCAATTAGTAGAGATATCCAAAGCCAAGATAGAACATTTTGATAAGCAAGTAGTAAACAACAATAATGATGAAGAACAGCAAAAACTGGGGGAAAAGATTATGACCTTGTTCGATGCAGTCTTTGCCTACTTGGCTACTAGGACAAGTGACTTCACCCCAAGAGATGGGGCAGATTTATCCAAGCAATCCTTCATTCCGTGTAAAACAAGAGGTCAGGTTGTATTCTACCTTCCATCTCAAATCTTCTTCAAAAGTAACGATGCAAACGCAACATCAGATGATGATAGTAATGGGTCACTTACTGGATCACTGTTCCAACAAATTAAATACAACGCTTTCCTCTCATTAGCTGGCGTGAAAGAAGAACCTTCACTGCAAGAGATATTCAATCTGATGACTGAAAAGCCAGATGAAGTTCTAGACTCTTTGGGTGAAGACAAATACAAGGCACTACTCCGTAGAGTTGCTGCTAATCCTCCATTTAAATCGATCACAAAGCAAATTCGTCAATCGCCATTTCTATTAGGCTACCTTGTTATAGACGAAGAGATTAGTAGTGGCGAATCATCAGAAGAAAAGGATAAGGGTCAAAAGGCACAATATGTCCTGGCAAGAGCAGACGATATTTACATTGTAGACAACTCATTCTTAAGACGACAATTCTCAATGTTGGTTGCACCAATGGAACAAACATTAGAAGAGTTCTATAACAGAGTCGGCTCGAAGTACGTTAGCCAAGTTGTGAAGAAAGAATACGAGGTACAAGGGCGGACTTATAAAGGTACTGCCTTGACAAAATCGATGGCAGCCCGTCTTCTCGAGAGAAAGCCTTTACTGTTGAGCCCTACCAATAGCTCCCGGCCATTGGCGCCGAATGCTGCTAAAATACTTGATGAGGCTGAAGTTGTTCAAGCTGAGAATATCAATGCCAAGTACTCGTTCGAGCGATCATCAAAGAAGGTATGTTCTCTCCTCCAGTATAATATTCGCCTTGATCTCTTCTTAAACTTTATCTAACCACTACTTTTATCTATTGCAGTTGAAGGTAACATGTTGCACCAAGCAACATTCACGTCAAAAGACAACTATTTATATCACAACATCTCCAGATTGGTTTGACGTGGCTTCCGCCATAGGCGCTCTAATTCTACAACGATGCCAATTAGAGGATGCCTTGCTCTTGAGTCAATTACTAGAGTCGCCTTTGGAAACGCTAAGATATCGAGGATTTCCAGTCGATCGAATTCTGCGCCCAGTATCAAAGCCACAACCACCACCACCACCACAAATTGAAACCAACAAGAAAGTTCCGCCGGGAGACAGTACCGCCAAACCATCTGGAATGAGTAATGGCTCAATGACAAAACAACCACAGACGAAAGGCCAAGGCGGATTTGAGTCAATTCTTCAGCAAATGTTTCCTTCTTGTCCACCTGAGACTATTCAGGGGTTATTGGGTCCAAATCCCAATAAGGAGAAGGCGAGGGAGGTAGCCAATATGTTAGCGGCTGAAATGCCACCTTCTGGCAATGGATTGTCACAGACGCAGCAAGATGAAAATAAGGGCAATGAAGAAACTGATGATGATACTCTGCAATACTCGGATGATGGCAATAGTATCAAGGATGACTCTGCCAATGGAAACAGCGATACGAAGACTAAATCCAAAAAGAAAAAATCGTCTGGATTAATGAAGATGATGAGCAAAATGGGGTTGCCTGGAAGTCATATGGGTATTGGAGGAAAGGGACATCAAGCCTGTGTACATGAATCGTCTCGTGTTGGTGCGCCAGACACAAGTAATACACCCTCATCACCAGAACGTGATGCATCCACTCAACAATCACTTGAGTCTATGTTAAATCAAGCCGTTCAGTCATCAAGATCGGTAGATCATGCCGGTGTTAGATCACAAGAGACGTTACTTAACTCACTTCCTCAAGGACTAGATCGTGGAGAATGCGGTTGTGAGGTCATACCTGCACAAAACATTTTAGCGTTTCAAGGTCCACACGGAAACTACAAGTCTCGTAATGGTATCAAGATTTTCTCTACAGCAACCGGCTCAGGGTCGTTGTTTCTATCTCAGAACTTTCATCAAGTTGAGCGTTTTTCGATTGTAATACAGAATCTAGCAAAGGTGTTCAAACTGAACCTCTCAACTGTGGCTATATACTATGAGCCGAATGGTAGTACAATTGCTTTCAATCGAAGTAAAGCGCTATACTTTAACCTCCGCTTTTTTGTTGCTCTTCATCAAAACTCTGTTGATAGTTCATGCTACTCATATTGGTATATGACTTTTGCGCACGAACTTGCACACAATCTTGTAACTGCACATAACAAGGAGCATGGAAGTTTCACTGAATCAATTGCAGCCTTGTACCTTCCAGACTTTGTCAGGTTATTGTCTCAATTTGAGCAGTGAAAGAAGAAGGAGACTACAAAGTATGATAGTAGGATACTGTCATGATATACCAATCTAATAAATGTTAAAACTAATAAACCAAAGGGTGGCCCTTCACCAGTAGTATATCTTATTCAAAGGCTACTAGTGAAGCCTTATGACTGCCTGTTCATGGAACTATGCAGCCAAATCACGTTTTGCGCACAAATAGCAACAAAACGCCTGAGAAAATACTGTGGGGGAGGGCAATGACTATCTCACAATGATTTTGCCCCATAGAGCTTTAGTTGTATGTTCACAACCTTTTTTTTGGCATAATTGATGCTATCTATGTACTTATTTTGTTTTGCTTCCTTTTTTTACAATGGTGCGAAGTTTAGTGTCGGCATCATATAATTTTGAGAAAGCTTTCTGAGTCTTGAGTAAATGTTTATGAGAATACACACTACCCGTATCATCAGTTATTAGTTAGCAGTTATAGAGTAGTTTAGATAGTTAATGGTAACTTTACACTGGGTATTTTATATAACATATTAGCAGTGACTTTAGTTTCAATAATTGATTACGATAATAAGGTATCATGTCAAGGAGACCGCGTTTAGTTCATGAAGGTTCACCTATCATTAATGATCAATACAATTCCAGTAATGAGGCATCTATGAAATCTCAAAGCCAATATGGTGGAGCACAAGAAACTATGATATCAAAACATCATAATGATACTATTAATACAACAACAACATCAAAATCATATCTTGCTAGTATTGCAGCGAAACATAACAATGGCAGTACTACAACAACAACATCAAAATCATACAAGCTCCAAACTAAACTTGTCGTGGGAGAAGAAATGGGAGAAGACTCTTTACACATAGACGAGATAGATATGTCGATGGATGAAGATGAGCATGATGGCAACAATAATATGTTCACTTCTTCTAATGCTTCACATGATTGTGCTATGCACAAACAACAATATAATGAACAACAATCTTATGATGTTTATAATAATGCTAACAATAACAACTTTAATGAATCATCTCCTCCGGACTGCTCTTCAATATATCAAATGCCATCACCTTCTACATCTCCATTAGTTGTAATCGATGGCGCTAATGTTGCATACAATTACAGTGAATCATTACATCCCGTCCTAGGAGGTAGTCAGCGAAGACAACCAGATCCAAAAGGTATTACACTTGCAATTGAGTACTTCTTAAAGAATAATTGCAGAGTGCAAGCCGTTGTTCCTATATCTTGGTATCAATTGAAACCGTGAGTACTTGTCTATTTTGCATTCATTATAATATTGTAATTCCAACTTTAATCTGACGTTTATTTTATATCATATCATATACACATAATATGACACAAATACAGGCGTCCTGCTGATACATATCATTTACAAAATAGAACTAGAGGAGATGCCGATGCAAAAATGGTCACGGAAGAAGTAGAGGAACTTAGAAATTTACGGCAGAGAGGATTTCTAGTTGCATGTCGTAAGTATATATGATGTATCGTTCTCTTACTTATTGGTTTATATGTTTGATCATCACGGTTCACAAAAACTTAGCCCCAGGAGACGATGATGATGCATATTGTATTGCATTGGCAAGAAGAGAAGATGATAGACGACTTGCAGAACAACGGCGTGGTAATAATATGCAACAACATGATACAACAATGGGCGGTATGATGGATGAAGATGATAGACTACCAGCTTCAGTTTTAGGTGGATACGTTTTATCTAATGATATGTTTCATGACGCGATGAGGAGAGACGAGAAACAACAGCAACAATTTACACCACATGATCTTCCATTGAATGAAAGACCATCATCATTGAGAAGCTGGATGAAGAGTAATCGTATCTCTTTTTCATTTGCTAATGTTGGGGTTATATCGCACGATGATATACAACTAGACTTTCTACCAAATCCAAGGAACAACTTAATCGCGGCAATAGATACTACTAATCGTCTTAAACTGTAAGATTAGTCATCTGAATCAACTACTAGGTACTCCCCATGTAACCAGCATTCAACATCTTAACATGTGATTCGTTCATTCCATATTGCTTGATTAGCTGCACTTCACTTTGAAGTTTTAGCAATGAATCGTTTTGGGGGTTGATAGTAAGTCCTTGTTGTATGATATCTTGGCATTCTATAAGTATTGGTGAATCTATTTGTTGCTGTGTTGTACCCCTTCGTCTTAGACGTGTAGTATTATTCTCTTTCATTCTTCTTCTTTCATTTTTACTATTACCATCTTGTATGTAACCATAAAATAACTCATTAGCCAAGATTATATAAGGTTTCATTGTCATATCATCATTACCACTAAAAGCCTTCTCTGGATGTAATTGTATAACTAACCGCAGTGTATCTAATGCTCTATCTCGACTGTAACTTTTATTATTATTATTCAACTTATTTAAAGCATCTTCTAATAATTCTTGTGGTGTAGCATATCTAGCAAATATCTTTCTGTATATATACTGAGCTATTGCCGCAGAGACAAAGGCAAGCAATATAACTATGAAGATTGGTAGTAGGAAGAATAGGACAAAGTGCCGAATGAACTCGATACTATTCGTTAAAAATAAAGGTACTTGCAATAACGGCGGAGGAGAGGAAGTGCCAAAGCTGCTCATGATCCCAGATATAGACCAATATCAATATCAATAGTATCAGAGGTGCCAACTGCCAACAACAACTAACAACCCTCGCGATAATGATATGTATTTTATGAGAGTATATTTTTCGGGGTATCCTAAAATTTTCACATTCTCATAAAATAGCAGTATGAACAATGAAGGTGGTGCCGTCACTTGTTTGCGGCGGAAACCTGCACATATAGCAGCGCTTCCCTTCTTCTTTTTGATTGTATTCATATCATCATATGTGGTGCAATTTAGAGCAGTGCAATATCGGCAGCACAAGATAAATCGGCGTTCACTTGAGGTCAATAATAATAATAATAATGTTGTTACTCGTAGTGGATTCAATACTTCAATACATCCATCTAGGCGTTCACTCGAGGTAAATAATGAGAGTAATATCAGAGTTCAACACCCGCTGCAGAAGACCCAATTCGTTACTCGTAGTGGATTCTACCCTTCTATACATCCATCCAAGCCATATTATGTTGTAGTCAATGATAATGGGGAATATATCAAAACCTTAGAAGATGAAGATGAACAACATCCACTAAATAGATTGGTTGATTTACGAGAGCCGAGATATAATGAACCCATCTTCTTCTTTGTTGTACCGAGGGCAAAAGGTGGCAATATCAAAACTATAATGACAAAGTGTTACAATCTAAGACGTACTGAAAAACGTTTGAACCCAGAATCACTAACATATATAGACGGAGTACTCAATGTGGATACACAGACACGAAAAGGACTCGCCAATGCGCGACAACAAAACTTGATTGATTTGGGTTTTGTAGATGTGATTGCAACGAGCTACTTTCTGGACGGAACAATGATCTTCAATAATAATCATAAAGGTCGAGCTTTTACCATACTTCAACATCCAGTTATGCAAGCAGAGAAATTGTTCAATTCACAAGAATGGGGAAAGAACTTTCCAGAGTACATAGAAAGTACACAGTACATTGATAACTGGGTTGTAAGATCATTAACAAACAACAAACAAGGAGAATTGACAGAAGATCATTTAATGGTTGCAAAAGGGATATTAGCTCGGAAATTCTTCATAGGTATTGAAGAGTATCTCGAAGAGACAATAAAACGATTCGAAATGTACTACGAATTGAAACAATCCAGCGACGGATGTGCAAATAAGTATCTGATAGCAGAGGAGTCGTCACATACCAAGAGTGAAGCATTTCATATCGAAAGAGGTAGTGATGAATGGACACTTGTTACACAAAGGGATCAATATGATCTCATGCTTTATTATTATGCATTAGAAGTATTTGCAAAACAAGGATCGACATTGTTTAAAAGACCATATGTCGATAAGACCGGCAAGATTGTAGATTTCGAAGAGATTGCAAGAGAAAAGAAGCGGAAGGAAAAGGCTCTCAGACACACTCGCATATTCAAACGTTTGATTGGTGGTAGAGGCGGTGATTCATGACATCTCTTTCTAATACAGAACATTGTGCATATGTAACGATAAAGTTGGAGTTGCATTTGATCTATTCGTCATTTCATTATCTCTAAATAATAATAACCAATTAATGATTAATGAGGTGTAGGTTTATGTCCATCGACATAGAAATTTCTAGTCGCCTTGGGCAAAGTAAACACTGCACCCTCCATGTTCTCTTTCAATGTAACTTGACATCCCAATCTACTAGTTTCTGATAATCCAAACGCCATATCTAACATATCCTCTTCATCTTCGCCTAATGCTCCATCTTCTAATAAATCTAATTCCTGATCATATAAATCAGGTTCTAATATTATATGACATGTTGAACATGCACATACACCCTCACATGCACCTTCCATTTCAATACCAGTTCGATGTGCTGTTTGCAATAGTGTTTCGCCAACTCGTGCAACTATTGGTGTTTTACTATCATCAGGGTTGACAAATGTTATATTTATTGTGGGTGCATCAGGGCCTAACAATCATATGTTTTGTTTGTTCATATCATGTGTTGATTGCAATTTGTTAGAAAGACATATAAAAGACCATAGAGAAAGAAGATATTAAACATAAAAGAAAAGCGTAAGTACCTGGACCGCCACCGTGCCATCTTATTGCTAATTTGGTGTTACTTATTGATGATGTATCGTACCTATTTAAAGAGTGATGTATGGTGGGCAAGTTTTTATTTGATATAATACTTCTTCGACAGCAAACTGCCGCCGCCTTCCGAGCTGTTGATGATAACATATTATTCAACATACTACCGATTGTATTTGACGCTAAGAAGAGGAGATTAGTAGAGAGAGTAGGACACAAAAGCAAGGAAGGTGAGTTGTGGTATTCTGAGTGTGAATTGTGAGGCCCTGACCGGTATCGCTAAAAATGACAATTTATTCACTGAATGGTTCAGTGTTTAGTTGTGATGAGAGGTGATGAGCTGGTGATGAGCTCGGTTAGAGTACCTCTAGGAGAAGAGATGTGTATGCCCTCCCTAATCGAAGGCTTTAAATTAAAACAGGCTATATAATAACATAGTACAATGTCTAATAAACTACTATGCAATTCTTCTTCCACCGCACCAAATTCAAAATTATTGACATGTGCTGCAATAGTGTTGACAGCCATCAACTCCAATTATCAACAACCAACTCAGGCCGAGAAGAAGAAAGAGAGGGATAATATAGAAGTATACTTGATGGATCATATTGCAAACAAACGTAAGTTTATTGTTCTTATGCGGAAATACATTATTTGCACATATGATACTTACCTCCTGTCACTTGCAGCATACCTCAACAATCACTCGGCATCCTCAGCATATCAGTATGAACAGCAGAATAAGAAAAGATTAGAATCTGATAACTCATCCAATCACAATACATACATACAAAGTCGTCCCAGAGGAGTACCTACGAGACTTAGAATACTAACAGTTGATGTACCTTCTTTTAAAGAAGAAGCATTTGAGAAGAGTAGTATATGTAAATCACCTTCTGATATATATGGTAAATCATCACCAGTATATGTTGATGGAGTAGCTCCATCTAAACAAATGAACAAGACGTTGGGTCATAATCAACGAGTATCCAAAGAACAACGCAAACCAATTATTCAAAAGACTCTGGCCAAACAATTATACTACTGCTATCATCCAAAGCATCATCAACAAAAAGATGCAACACCTGTGATTGGAGCTGAGGTATTAGAGCTATCTGTCAAGGATCTTAACCCTCAGAATATACGGAGGGCTTACACAGTATCAAGTAAAAGGTGGAAACAGACTACATATAACCCAGTTGATAAGTACAAAAGTGATAATGCAATTGCAGATGTAGAAGAAGAAGACATTGAAGAAGATGTAGAGAATGATGAACATGATGAACATCAATTGGTTGAGCAAAACGATAGTGATGATTTTGAAGATATGGATATTGATATTGACGACCCACAATATGAAAGAGAGGCTCCATGGAATCAGTATGCTTGGTTAGAAGAGATGCAACTCAGAATTCATGGTTACATGCCATTTGGTCAGCCTGTTAGCAGAGCTCATTATATTTCACAACTCCTTTATGGCCGGATTTACCATCAGTCAATACCTGCATCTGGAGGTTGGTTAAGGTGGCTGTTACCTTTCAGTAGTTCAAATAGCAGTGATGGAATTGACGGAGAAGGCGAAAGTGAGTTGTACCTTGGTAATGGAGAAAAGAGAAGTATCATGAATAAGATATTGCATCCACATAAACCTTCTTCCAAGAAGAAAGTGAAACTGAATAGATCATCTAATAAACCACATGCAGTTATATGCGATGGACAAGCCATGCAACGAGTGCCTGGATCGTTGAGGTACTTAGCCAGATTTGCAAAGAAGCAAGTGTTCCTTTGTATATTCTGAATGACCACCGAACATGGATGGGGGGTAGTCAGACTCATTCAAGTCTATCAGGTGCTGTAAAGGATATGAGGAAAGCAGTATCCTCTACCATTATCCGTAATGCTCTTGATTTGCGTGAAGGGACCGCCTTTCAAAGAGGTAGAGCTTTAGGCAGAATTGAAAAAGAAATCCAATGGCAAGTCAACGATGCAGCAGCAACAACAAGACGAAACTTGAAAGATGCTCGAAGAAGTTTGAGACGACACACAACAAAAGTAGAAGATTGGAGCGAGTTAAATGAAGAAGAACTAATTAAGAAGTTGGTCGAAAGAAAGGTAATAAAACTATACAATGAAGGTGCAGATTCAAATGATGAAAGTTGTATAGCTGGCTTTGTTGGAGTTTGTCAACATTGTCTCAACAAACAAGCAACAACAAAAGTACACAACATCAATGAATAGTAGAACCAACATTATGCTTATCTTCATCTACCAAAAGCTCTTTCCCTTGGGCGGCTTGTCTATGAAAGTAGAAGTTTTACTGTCTTTACATTCTTCGACACTCGGCTTATCACTGTAGTAACACTTGATGATTGGTTCAGCTGAACAACACGATCCCTCCAACTCACCAGCACTCAAACCATTGGCTACATTGACTCCTTTTCCGCTTTCACAAGCACCCTTTGTATACCACAGCCCCATCTGCTGTAGAAATACTAACTTGTTCTTCTTATTAGTTGTCCAAGACATGTGCATTATATATGGTACATGCTTTCCTTGTACAATATCTTTCAAGAATGGTATCTCTTTCTTTCTATGGTAATGATATCCACCAGGGAAGTCAACTCCAGACAGAGTCTTTATTCTCAATCCAGTCAATGAGCTGTGTTCGTCTAAAAGAGCAGCTAATGCTTGTTGATGACTTGTCATACTCAATACCATATCACCCAAGTATAAGAGACTTCTGAATAAGAATTTCGTTTTGTCATTATTTCGTACATAATAGAAGCCAGTATTGGCTGAATATGGAGCATAACGTAATGATCTTGCTCCATCATCTTGAAATAACACATCAAATGAATATAGTGGATTTGTTCTGTCATGGAAGAAGTCAAGAGGATTCTTATACCATACGAGATCAACATCCTGTCATAATATATCATCAAATGTGAGTTTTTCTTGATAAGTATATATTATCATGATCAAACACACTCTTTCACACTTACCTGAAATAAAACATCATAGCCAAGTCGATTAATTAATTGGACCGTAACAACTTTGGCGTACATCATCTGTGTGAATGCTCTATCTCCATATCTTCCTGCCTCCTTCTCGGGCATTTCTTTGAATATCTCTTCATCATAGAATGTTCGTAAACCTAGTCCAAGTCCTATATCTAACACTCCCTTATCTGTAGCAAACACTAATACCTTCTCTCTTACTACATCCCCAAACCCTCTTGCTGTTGCTGCGCAGATGAAATTTATAAGTAGATCTGATTGACCTGTATTGCATACCATTACTATGACTGTATTATCATTCCCAGCACAGGCTTTTGCCATTGGTTTTAATGCTTGAAGTGTATCTGACAATCTTGCAAAGTATGTTTCCAACAAAGCTTGATTTTGCAATGCATAGTTATCAGATGGTGGGCTAAACTTGTCCTGACCATTTGATTGCAATCCCCTACCAACTGGTGCTAGTGGTAACTTATTATCCAATCTTGATGATCCTTTAGGATTGATACGCAACCAACGTTGTATATGGTATGATTCATAATTTCCTACTATTGCAATACATTGTTGGATATCACCATGTGATTCTGTAAAGATAACATTTAGTCCACCACAGTTTTTCGTTGCATCTGAAGCACTCATGTGTGGTATATCACCATTCTCAATATCAGTAGCATATTCTATACCGAGATTGTTATCAGGCATTGCTTTAGTTGTGCCATATAATACCAGTACATCATCTTTACCTGGATCACTTTCATGTTCTCTCTTTGATGGTGGTTTGGGTATTCCATAATCAAAGTTTTGTAGGAAATCGTTCTTTGATATAAGAGATGCACCACTTGCAATCTTACTGATCGTCTTGGGAAACCGTCTCTGTTTGTCATTATTATCATCTTTCTTATTGTTATTGTTGTTTGCATTACTGAATGTTGCTGCAGATATATCAGCAAGTCTTCTAGTTACTTCAGCCTCGACTCTTGCATTGAAATCTGCATCATCCATATCTCCTCCTCTTAAAGATTTGGCATCTGCGGTATTATCAATAGAAGTAGGAGCTGTGTTCATATTCATACCTAATAATACTCCACAATAAAATGATATAAATGCAACAAGTAGCAATGTTATAAGTTGTGGTAGTGGTAGGTTTGTGATAAATTTTGTTTGCTGTGATGATGAAGATCTTGACGAGTTGTTATAACCGCCGCCCGATCCGTTGTTGCGTATTATGGCCACCATTTTATTAATAAACAACAAGGCGGCTGATCAATATATCCTATGTACTTGAGGAACTTTAATATACATATGCTATAATAAGGTGCACCGTATCATCTCCCTTGGGCCTCCAGAGACACCCTCTAGGCTCACAACTTCTTGTGGGTATCTTTTTAGTACTCACTCTCCGTCTTCCACGTAAACGTCATCAAATCTTCAACTTGTTGCAGCGCCACAGATAGTTGAGGATATTGTTATTGCTATTGCGGAAGTGGATTTAGGATAGCAATAGTATTGGAAAGATGTTAATCAATAAATCAATACTTGCCGTCTTTTTGGCAATTGCAAGCCAACACCAATATGCATCTGCTTTTGCTCCACCATCATTACCCGCTGGTAGAACTATTAGTAGTAGTAATGTAGTAGGTATATCCTCCTCCATGGTAGCCACACCAACTGCAGCACAGGCCACAGCCGATGATACCGACGTATCAATCCCCTACGACGCGGCAGCTCGACTAGCATACGATGCATGGTGTGAAAAATACAATAAAACACCCAATGAAGATAAATTTGATACATTCAAAGCAAATTATGAAACTATTACTGTAGCCAATGTTGTTGCTGCCAAAGAAGCACGAGATAATGGTACTGATCGTGCAAAAGATTTGGAATTAAATGAGTATGGTGATTTTACTGAGGCTGAGTATATGGCTATGCAATCTGGTGGTAGTGTTGAAGAAGAATCTGAAGCAGCACCTACGGTAGCAGAGTTAAAAGCTCAGGGAGAAGAGGAGGAGAAGAAGGGTGCACTTGAAACTGTTATGGAGGCATCTGCTGCACAAAGCGAGGCCAGTTCTGCACTTTCTGAGGCTGCCGATGCTTTGGCTGAGGAGGAAGAGGTAAGATTTAGCAAGTTATTTTATGTGCTCAACTTTAAAAGATACTTACTCATGTCTCACATGATATGTATCCACAAATTCTATAGAAACTTGCCAAACAACTTGGAATGGAAAGTATCGAAGAACTTGAGCAGGCAATTGATGCAATGGATGGTATTGATACCGATGGTGGAGAGATTGATACCTCCGACGTTCGCGAGGCACGTGTCCGATCGGCCTACCTCGATTGGTGTAAGGAATATGGTAAGACATCTGATGAATCACGCTTCCCCACATTCTCATCGAACTTTTTGGCCATGGAGGAGTATGCCAAGGACAATGGAAGGGAGATGGTATTGAATAAGTATGCTGATTGTACTGAGGAGGAATATCGTGAACTTACACAGGGTAAGAACAGTGTATTGTGTATCATTTTGCTTTCTTTCTTTATGCACACATCTCATGCATATGTGTATATTTCAGCTCCAGCACCTGTGATTAAGGAAACAAAGCCAGAACCTGTAGCAGAAAAGAAACCAGAACCTGTTGCACCAAAAGTTGAGCCTCCAAAGGTCGAACCACCAAAGGTCGAAGCAAAGATCGAGGAGCCAAAAGTCGAAGCACAAAAGGATGAGATCAAGCCACCTACATTGGCTGAGTTGAAAGGAGAAGTAGAAGAGACCCCAGTGGTTGAGGAGAAGAAGGTAGAAGAAAAGAAGCCCGAGCCAAAGGCTGTAGAAAAGAAGCCTGCACCAAAGGTTGAAGCAAAAGGTGAGATATATTCGAAGGATACCAGTCGAGATTCATGAATTGACATTACTCATTTAAACTCACATTTACTCTTCCCAGCTCCTGCACCTAAGCCAGCACCCAAACCTGCTGCTGCCAAACCTGTCGTCCCACCCAAAGCAAAACCCAAACCAGCACCTGCCGTCCCTGTTTTATCACTCGAAGAACAAGCCATCGCTGATGTGAGTAGATTAGTGGCTTCAGTGTGTGTTTTTGTTAGGTATAATTTCTCTAACATTCTTCTTCTTCACATATGTCTCTGTGATAGGTCAAAGCCATGGCAGAAAGAGAAGCTGCACAGGTAGCTGCTCGCCGTGCTCGTGACGAGGCGGCTGCTAAGATGGAACTTGATAAGGCAAAAGAAGCATTGGCAAAACAGCAACGAGTTGCAGCCAAACAGGCAACAGCGGTCGTGCCCAAGCCTCCAGTTGTCGAAACAAAGAGTTCATTTGGATCTGTCTTTGGCGGTGTCAAGAAACCAGAGCCACCTACCCCTGTTGTTAAAGCACCCATTGCCAAAGAAACACCAAAGAAGGCTGAAGCTAAAGGTATGTTGCAGTGTCGTGATCAAAATCTTAGAATTATAAATGCCCATATCTCATGTTCATTCTCTTTCTATACACAACCAAAGGTGCATCATCCCCGTTCGCAAACTTGTTTCAGCAAGCTCAAAAGCCAAAGCCAGCTGCAAAGAAAGGTAAGAGTAATCTGATATTAATTCCTATTTCATGATACTTGACATATAATGTGATTGTACTAATCATTATCCTATTCCTGTTTTACAGCCCCTGTTGCCAAACAAGCACCCCCTGTTGTTAAGAAGGCAGCTCCTGTTGTTAAGAAGGCTGTACCCGTTGTCAAGAAGGCTGCTGCACCAGTTGTAAAACCTCCAGCTCCTAAGAAGGAAGCTTCATCTCCATTTGCAAACATTTTCGGGGCTAGTAGTACACCAAAATCCAAGCCAGTAGTCAAGAAGCCAGTAGTCAAGAAGCCAGAACCAAAAGCAGTTACACAACCGCCCAAGGTACCTCCAATTGCTTCGTCCAATGCTATGACTGACGCTCTGACTGGTAAGTCCGCGTTAGTATTGTTTCAACTCTCTCTCTCTTTGAGGATACCGGGAGGTATCCTTCTTTCCTCTATCTCCTACTCTTGTTGCCCTAACATAAGTTACTATCTCTCTTTCTTCCATCACCATAGACTTCTTTGGCACTAGCAAGGCCAAGCCTGCTCCTCCACCCGCACCTGTCGTAGAGGAGAAGAAGCCAGAAGTGAAGAAGAAGGCCGCGCCACCAGCATTCAATTTCTTCCAACAAGCTAAGCCATCAACTCCTCCACCTGCACCCGTTACTCCTCCGCCTGCCCCCAAACCACAGAAAGGCTCAGGAACTTTCAGTAAGTTATATCTGCGCTGCATATAAGTACTTGTTTTTGTACTGTCAAATACTCAAATCTAACACTTGATATGCTTATTCTCATTCTACAATTCAGGTCTATTTGGTGCAGGAGGCACCAAGGCTGTAAGTAAGAAGGCAGCAACTCCAACTGGTACTAGGGCTGTTAAGAAGGCATCTCCTGCTGCTACAAAGGCTGTTGTCAAGAAACCTAGTGCTGGTTCAGGTACTTTCTCACTATTCGGTGGCGGATCTCCCAAGAAACCTTCACCCACTCCTGCCGCTACCAAGGCTGTCTCAGCATCTTCAGTTAATAAGTCTGCTATTGCAGCCGAGAATAAGAGAAAGGCCGCCCAAGCTGCATTGGAGAGGAAACAAAAAGCAGAGGAGGCCAAGGCACAAGCCGCAGCCAGGCGCGAAGCACAGATACAAGCACAGGAAAGTCTGCGTTAGTATTGTTTTTATCTTGGAATTCGTATTTTCAATATGAAGTGTTGGTGATTTGAGCACTTCATTATGCTTTATGTACCTTTATTTGATTGTATTTGCAAGCCGTATCCACTAACATAAGTTACTTTCATCTCTCTTTATCATAACCGTGAAACGCACATCTTTCAGAAGGAAGCAAAGGCCATCGCTGATGCAAAACGCCAAGAAGCCGCTGCTAAGCGTAAAGCACAAGCCGAAGAGGCCAAGGCTATTGCCGCTGCCAAGCGCGATGCACAAATCCAGGCTAAGGCACAAGCTGCAGCCGCCGCCGCAGCCAAGCGTGAGGGTAAGTTATATTTACGATGGATATTTTGGGAAGTACTTTGATGACTGCATTCATATTCAACTAACACTTATTGTTCTTTTTGATATGAACAGAATTAGCACAAAAGAGAAAGGCCGCAGCCGCAGAAGCTGTCGCCAAGAGGGCACAGAAGACTGCCCCCGCACCCGTTGTAGAGAAGAAACCGGCACAAAAGAGTCCGACATTCTCTCTGTTTGGAGCTGGCAGTCCACAAAAGAAAGCCACCCCAGAGCCAGTTGTTGTAGAGAAGAAACCAGCAGCAAAGAGTCCAACATTCAGTAAGTAGTGATAGATACTCTGCACTTCATAGAAGCAGTGTACATTTATGATATACAATGTACTATTTTTGTTCTGTCACATACCCACATCTAACACATGATATGCTCATACTGTTAAATTATCATATTCTGCACTTCAGGTCTATTCGGTGGCGGATCTCCCAAGAAGCCTGCACCAGCACCAGTAGTCGAGGAGAAGAAACCACCAGCTAAATCAAGCTTCGGATTCTTCGGTGCACCCAAGCCGGCGGCACCAAAGCAAACACCAGTAGTCAAGAAGGCACCTGTGGCCAAGAAAGCACCCGCAAAGAATCCTTTTGCATCTAAACCCGCCGCAAAGAAGGCCGCCGCTCCAAAGGATAACATTCCTGTTCTTAGTAGATTCAAACAAGAAAGAGATGGTAGTATTACAGGAATTGTCAGTAACAGTAAGGACTTCCGAGCAGGTACGAGGATTACTACTTCACCTATTAAAGGGAAGGCCGTAGCTGGTACAGTTGTCACAACTGGTAGTGGTTCTAAGTACAGACTCCAATAGATGTTAGAACAAATCCACTACAATTTGAATATATGGGGGAAGTTTCATCGTCAATGTAATTACTTAAAGCAAGCATATAATTGTGATGATGGGGCCGCTATCAAATACATTGGGGATTAAAATGTAGCTAAACTGAATGTCAGTGTGTTAAGTTTAGGACTCTCTGTCGTGTGTAATCTACTATCTCGTCCTTAAATCTTATTTTAACATCGCTTTACATTTAAAACATACGTACACTTCTTTCTTATTTAGTCATCAACTTACTTTGGTTTAGCTCATCTTCTCTTGCTTTAGCACTTTCACTGGTTCCAAGAAAGATTCCTTGCTTGATTGTACTCTCCTCTTCCCACCACTGAAGAGGACTTGAGTCTAACTTTCCAGTTAAAGCCTCTACACCGTCGGGTGTTACCAAAAGTGTGTGTTCAAACTGTGCTGATCGGCCCCCATCAACAGTCGTGGCAGTCCAATTATCTTCCCACATATAAGGGTCAGGAAGCTTTTCACATATCATTGGTTCAATAGTGAACACATTTCCTGCCTTCATTTTCCCAAGTGATTGAGTAATAGTGTAGTGAAAGATATTTGGTGCTGTATGGAACACATCGGAGATTCCATGGCCACAGAAAGATCTCACCGTGGAGAAACCTCTTGAATTGACATACTCTTGAATACTATTTCCAATAACATTGAAGTCATTACCAGGCCTTACTAATAACATTGATTGTACCCAACAATCATATGTTGTTTGAATTAACTCTTGACCTTTCTTATCGAGTGCATCTCTTCCTCCCACTACAAACATTTCACTGCAATCGCCATGATACCCATCAAGATAAACTGTGATATCAATATTGATTATCTCTCCGGCCTTTAGTTTTCTCATATCAGGAATACCGTGGCATATAACCTCGTTTACCGATGTACAACAACTCTTTGGAAAGTTTCTATAATTCAACGGTGACGGATAACACTTCCTCTCGATACTAGCCTCATGAACAGCGGCATCAATTTCATCTGTAGTTATTCCTTCCTTGACTAGCCGTCCCGCTATATCTAGTACTTCTCTTGCCGCCCTTCCAGCTGCTCTCATCTTTGCAATAGCTTCTTCAGATTTAACTTCAACTTCCTGAGATCCCTTCTTCTTGGGAGTACCAGTAATAGCATAGTCTGGTATTGTTAATACACTATCAGGGTCAACAATCCTTGTTGGAGATTGTTCATGTGGTCTAATATCACCAGCATAAACAAAGTTTGAGTTGGTACTCTTCTTTGTTCGTATATTATTAGTAATAACTCGTTTCTTTCCAAATCCACCACTACCGCCACTTGATGGTTTGCGTTTTGCTCGTTTATTCATACTTAATGCGGTAGAGTATGATAATGATAGATGTTGTGTTGATGGCAATGTAGGTGAAGAAAGAAATGCGTGTATGTAGCATGTTGGAGCGGTGGAGAGAACCACAAGAGGGGTAACAATAAGACGATGATGCATCATATGTATTGATGTTATATTTTTTTATATCTTGTGGTCTTTATATTATATAGATAATATGTTGATGGAAGAAATGGCGTTATTGTCTACTACTAATATTGCAACAAGGTACTATGTTAGTCCTCCACTATTATACTCGTATTACAGAACGCAGCCATCAACTCTCGCTACGATATAACTACGATAATAATACAATAAGGACCTTAAACTCTTCCACTTGTAATAATTTTCTAGGATACCAAAAAGGGGATTTACGACATAAAGAAAAAGCGGCGAGGCGCGCAACTATTATCGTACCAATCCGATAGAGCTTGTTGTTATCACCTGTTTATGTAGTACAACAAAGCTATCTCAGTATGTTTAGCCATATAGCACTTATACTCTCCGAAAAAACATCGTCACTCGCTGTATCGTCGACGATGGTAGATTTCAATGATGAAAACAAAGACACAAACTATCTAACTGATGGAGATAATCCTACAACTGATATGGGTGTTACAGGTACCGGTGATCCTTGGTGGATTTGGATTATCGTTGGTGTATTGATATTTGCATTATGTGCCTGCTTAGGTAAGTTCAAAGCGATATTTTATTTTTCTTTACGATGACAATAATAATATTATGTATGTCGTTCAACTAAACATTCATCTCGCGTGCAAAGGGTTTGGTATGTACAGAAAAAAAACGGGATACTACGATAAGAATAAGGAAAAGCTACCAACAATACAAGAGGATGTGGCAACTGATGATGGTTTGGACGAACCTTTCTTGAGTGCTGTGGATACACCTTCTATTCTATAGTAAGTAGTGAATTAGGGTATATCATGGGGAAACAAAGTATACTGTAGGCGACAAACAGCAGAGATCCAATAGGATAGGGAAAGTTTAGTGGATATCTACTATGTCCAGGCATTACTACAAGATGGCAGAATGTATAGAAGAAAAGGTTGATGCAAAATAAACAGCTTAGAGTATTGTATCTTGCACCTACTCTCTTTCTTTCTCTCTTTACCCTCATTGCTTTGTTTCAGTAGCCGTTGTCGTTCCAACGTCAATACTCTTACTACCAATAGGCATATTATCCATTGCCTTCATAGAAGCAAGAGCCTGTACTACCAACGATTGAGCATTCCCAGCACTCTCCTGGAAGAACATTGTATTTGATTTTGATCCCATCTCACCATACATCTTAACATATTCCTTGGCCAATGCCAATGCCGCTGCCTCGTGTCCACCATCCTTACCTAATTGTTCAGCAATCTTTTCAATTGCTTCCGCTTGTGCTGATGCCTGTATCTTCATTGCCTCAGCCTTACCCTCAGCGACACGTAATATATGTAACTTTTCCGCCTCTGCCTCATTGGTTATTTGAATCAATTTACCTTCAGATTCATTTGTCATACTAATTTTCATACCCTCGGATGTTAACTCCGCACGACGCTTATCACCCTCGGCACGTAATACCTGTTCACGTCTATCACGTTCAGCTGCTGCTTGTTTATCCATTGACAAATTCGTATTGTGATCTCAGTTAGTTCGTATCGACGTATCTCTAATCCCCATGCCACAGCTGCTTCTTGGAGTGAGCCTTTAATGATTGTGTTAAGACCAGCTCGATTGTGTAGAATTTCATCTAATTCAAGTTCTCCAATGGCAGATCTCATGGCCGATTGAGCATGCTGTAGAATATTGACCATGTCAGATTTTGTTTGAACAAAATATATAAAACATCAATCAAAAGATATACAGATCATATTACTCACCATCATTGCAGCATACAAGGGATTCCTAGCACCATACGCAGCCCGTTCAGGATCAACAACCCTAACAAACAAATTACCACTAACTTCTACACTAACATTATCACGTGTAATTGCACTTTGTGGCAATATATCCACAGCTCGTTCACGTACATCAATTACATACGCGATACTATCCACAAATGGTATTGCAATAAAGTATCCACTTTCATGTATAGCATGTAATTTACCGAATCGTTCCACTACCATTCGTTTCCCTTGTGGTACAATGTTTAATATTGTATTAGTTTTTGATATTGGCCATCTATTAATTTCAAGTGATTGTTCAAAAGGTGATGACTCCGAGGATCCTCCACGGCCACCGCTAAAGAGTGACAAGGGAGAACCACCGGAGTTTGGACCATCAAGCGAGTATTGACGTGTTGCTATTGTTGGTTTACATCTATTATTATTATTGTTGTTGGTAAAAGATATTGGATGTTGTTGGGCTGATGATGATAATGCAGTAACAAAGTTCCTTCTAGTGGTAGCTCGAGACGATGACGCCACCGCCGATCTAAATAATATTGAAGATGCTATTGATGTAGACATTGTTTAATAAGATGTATGCACTAGCCCTTATCAACCTGTATATCAACTAAGGTTCAAAGTAGGACTGCGATTTGGGCATTTGGGCTGATTTAAGCTTGAGAGTCAGTTTTCATGTAAGAAACTCTTTAGGGGAGGAGCGTCAAGTCAAGGACACAAACTGTCAATCACCGTTGTAATAGTAGTGAGTTCAACCCACTCTCCAACCTGTGGTATTATAATGCCTATAAGAAAATATATGACACTACAATAGTTAAGCACATGATATATCAAAGTTTGGTATGAGAGTGCTAAGTATGAAAAAGGGACATATGATATGTACAACAGTCGTGTCTTGTCTCAATGGGCAAGGACTAAGGAGGCAGTGCTGCTAAGTGACCACTAAGGTAACAAATACTTCTGCCTGCAAGTAGGTTCGGATAAATGATATCTATTAACGGGGTTCATTAAAACCTCGACTAAGTTTTTGTTGCAAAGATACATGTCCCAGTCGAGAGTTTTTTCGGTGAACTCCACGCCAATCAGTTGAAAGTTTACTATCTTCATTGTAACACTGCACAAAGCAATACTGATGAGAGTTCGTAATAGTAATGATCAATTGTCGGTACATGCAATTGCTGGCACGCATGTTGTGTTGTTGGGGTTTGATGTGAAGGATTATGATAAGCAGTCAAAGCCGGAATCTGATAGTCGCCTTTCCAACATGCTATCTGAAATGACTTTGGACAATAGTGATACAACAACAAGCACTACTACCCCCTCAACATCCAGGATAACAAGATCATCAACTTCATCATCAAATATCAGAGTAAAGAATACAAGCCGGGCAATCTTTGTTGGATTCGCCATCGATCGTCAAGATTGTTCAACAAAAGAAAGTGTATCCTTCAATGTCACTCAAAAGTTTCACTATGGCGACTACTCAGCTCTTCCTGGTAAACGATACCAATATACTGTCCGTAAGAAGATGATTAAAGACAAAAATGTTGTATATGGTTCGTCTATTCAAGTTCTGATTACTACCGAAGACCCCGCAACAAGTAAGCACGGAATCTATTTCAATAGGGGTGTAGCCGGGTCTGCAGCATACAACGATAAGTTTGGATCGGAAGCAAAGTATCATCTTGTTCACAAGTTCGGTACTCCTTTACAACGCAAGATTATCAACCCCCGCATGATTACAGATCCAGTCAAATCAAAAGAAGCCCTATCATGGTTGAGCCGTGGTCTTGAAGAAGCTTTGGTTAACTTCATTTCCCAAGCCAGTGGAAAAGACTTCCAACTTCTTGCAACTGTGTATGAATTCACTCATCCGGAGACTGTTCAAGCATTTGCAGATGCAGTGGAAAGGGGTGTAGATGTGAAGATTATCCGACATTGCAAAGGAACTTATCACACGAGGGTGAAACGCAATGAAATCTGCAAGGATGACAGTGGTAAGATTCTCAAGGACTGGATTCCTGATGGCACTACTGATTCAGCAAAGAAGGCAATTGATACTGTTGGCTTCGCTTCTCTTGATGATGCACACAAGTGGCAACATGATACATTTATCGAGCGTCATCATACTGCCGGAATCATGCACAACAAGTTCATCATACTCATCAAAAATGGAAAGCCAACGCAGGTCTGGACGGGCTCAACTAACCCAACGGATGGTGGTATATATGGTCAGTCAAATGTTGGACATATTGTTCGTGATGAAAATGTTGCAGAGCAATTTACTCAGTACTGGCATAACTTGTCACACGATCCTTCAGGCAGGAAGCGTCGTACCTCTAGTAGTGATAATGATGAAGCATCAAATGAACCCATGGATGAATTGAATGAACGTCAACAGTCTGATCTTGAAGGGAGGGCCAAATCTCAATCAATTACAGTCATCTTTTGCCCGAGAACAACAACAAACATGCTTCAGTGGTATGCAGACCGCATGGGCGAAGCAACTGAGTCTGTGCATTACACGGCAGCATTTGGTATTAGTCAGCCCATCGCCCAGGTGTTACGTCAAGGTAATAGTACCAAAAAGTCAAACGAAGATGGACTCCGACGTTCTCCTCGTATTGCGAGGCGTGGTAATGGAAACGATGCATCATCTGTCAGCCCTTCATTGCTCCGTTATGTTCTTCTTGACAACAAACCAAGTGAACAAAGCTCCGCGAAGAAGGCTGCAAGTGCCGAGAAGAATGGAAAAGAGTACCTTGACTATTATGATATCAAAGATATCAAACAGAATCGTATTGCCTTTGGTGCTCTCTTACCTCCACCAACTAATCATGAGGATAAATCTACTGCTGATACCCGTGGCGGCGAATGTTTGACTGGTTTGACATACTTTGTAGACTACATCCATACAAAGTATATGGTATTAGATGCACTAACTGACAATCCTTTGGTTGTAACCGGGTCTGCCAACTTCTCAATGGCATCTACAGACAAGAATGATGAGAACATGCTCATCATCCAAGGTGACACAAGTGTTGCAGACGTTTATTTGACTGAATTCTATCGCTTGTTTGATCACTTCAAAGCGAGAGATGAGTATAATGCATTTGTTGCTGAGCAGAAGTCTACTGGAAGTAACGTTGTTGATAGGACTTGGGGTGATGTTGTGGATGATGAATCATGGCTACTCCCTTACTTTGATCCAGAGTCTCAGTTGTACAAAGAGCGATTACTTCTCCGTTAAACACTATTATGTGATGAACCGTGGTTGTGTAAGCTTGTGTAGATGTGTATACAGCACTGTAATTGGTTTGTGTTGTGTATGATATGTTGTTGAGACATAGACTTGAAAAGTATAAATACTCCTTTGTTTGCAATACCCTCCTTTGTTTGAATCGTTGTAGATTGTATGTTCATAGTATGTTGACTTCATCAAGTTGGTGTCTTGCCTAACTCTTCTAAACAATCTTTTGACGACGGCAGATCTTCCATTAATGCTTTCTCAAGGCTTGACACAAATAGCAAAGCATCATCTTTTGAGAAGACCATTGGTGGCTTAATCACGATAACATTGTCATGAGGACCGTCAATTGAAGTCAAGATTTTGTACTTGTCCTTCAATACACTGCATATAAAAGATGTTTCTGTAGTAGCTGGCTCCAATGTACTCTTGTCTCGTACAAGCTCGACACCCAAGAACAGTCCACTCCCTCTTATATCACCAATCAACTCACACTTTGATTGCAGTTCACGAAGCAGCTGAACTAAGTTAGCCCCGACATTTGCTGCATTCTCTTGTAAATTTTCATTAGATAGAACATGAAGCATGGATAAACCAGCTGCTGTACAGACTGGAGAACCTGCAAAAGTGTTAAAGTATTCAACACCGGTGGCCTCGAAGGAAGATGCGATTTCATTGGTGGTGATAACTGCAGCCAGCGGCATACCACAGCCAAAAGGCTTTCCGACTATACAATGAACATGTTCGATGAGACAGAAGTGAATAGTCATGCACCATATCATAGTCAATTGATTACTTACCAGTAACAATATCAGGAATGATTTCTTCACTGTCATCGTCTTCGTTGGAGTATTGAAAGGCCCACATGCATTTACCTAACCTTCCAAAGCCTGTTTGCACTTCATCTGCAATATATAAACCTCCAGCATCATGTACAGCATCAATACATCTTCGTAAGTAGGATCTCGGAGGTAAGATTACGCCTGCAACACTCATACCTCCTTCCATTATAAATGCACTAACCGAAATCCCTTGTGATGTAATTCTCTTACATTCTTCTTCTACAAATTTTGCATACTGTTTACCAGCTTCTATTTCTTGTTCTTTTACATCATCTTCATTGTTTGATTCTCTATTGATAGCATGAACACCTCTATACACATCTGGACATGGTACAGTTGACACATGTTTGGGACATACCATTTCATTCCCTTGACGATGTTTGTAAGGGCTGACATCCAGAGTAGCAAGCGTGTGGCCATGATATGCATGATCTAACGTAATAATATGATCCTTCCCTTTATTCTGATTTGGTTTGTCATTCTGCTTTGATTGCTTATAAACTCGTGCAAGTCGTAGTGCCAAATCATTAGCTTCCGATCCTGAATTGACAAAAAAGACAACATTCAAAGATTGAGGTAGTAAGTCTGATAATTTCTTTGCAAGTAATGAAACATTTTGATGTAGATATCTCGTATTAGTTTGCAACTGCTGCATTTGATATGTAATTGCTTTTGTAATCTCTGGATGACCATGTCCACAATGTGCAACGTTGTTTCGTGTGTCTAAATATTCAACTCCATTAACATCTACTAGGCGTGATTTATATCCAGAGGTAATGTGTAGACCTCCACTGTTCTTGTAAGATATCGAGCATGAGTTGCTCATGTATTGTGTTCTTAGCTTCTCCACATCTTTAGAGCATCTGCAAGTAATGAAATGAGAGGCAATATTAGCAAACCTTCTAACGAATAGTAAGAACGATATATATTAAACACATAGGTACTTACAATGTATATGATTCGATGAGAGAAGAGGGTATATCTGAGTTGATGATTGATGATGTACTAGATCTTCTTAAAGGTTGTGCATATCGGCGTGCAAGTGTAACCGCTGCACTGCTACCCACAAACATTAGCATTGTAGGTATATATGGACGATGACGACATATCTATTATTACCTATGCCGTCAGTCTTCTCGGTATCTACCTGCAATCATCCTCGCTTATGTCTCATGAACTCATTCAACTCGTATGAATCTTTATATGTTGAACTATAGCGGTTAGTATTGGTAGGATTGGGAGTAGAAGAAGTGTCGCGTCAGTCCTTCGGTCATCTATTTATAAGCGAGGGATAGTAGAAGCATAGTATGCTCCTTTGAATCAAGTAGTGAGGTGCACCGTCTTACCTCACGAGAGATTATAGTGTTGTACCGCTGCAGTGCCAGATAGCAGTTTATAAAGGTGAATATTAAAGTGCGCTAGGATTTGGAGTTTGATTATTAGATCACTTGATTAGATTACATACTCCTTTTGATAATATTAATAATATTATATACCCCACTAAAATATTATGTCATCATCCAATAATAACAATAATGCTGCAGCAGTAGAAGAACCTCCTCCTACTAAACTATCTGAGTATGAAGAGGCAAGAGCTAGAAATATTGAAAAGAATAATGCTCGTTTACGATCACTCGGTCTTATTAGTGCATTGGAAGAGAAACAATCAAATGATTTGGCATGGGGTAGACAACCTATTTATGAGAGTGAAGATGATTCATCTTCTGATGAGGAGTATAGCGAAGAAGGTACACCAAAGAAGAAGAAAAGAAAGAAGAGATCAAAAACACCTTCTACACCACGACGAGAAGGGTCAA
>Ga0075437_11931_pt1 | contig 30835 bp, 18 predicted proteins | sample MintriMetagenome_FD_74266 | JGI IMG/M metagenome (GOLD analysis project Ga0075437, IMG submission 74266) | Marine eukaryotic communities from Monterey Bay, USA to study complex ecological interactions - Minidiscus trioculatus and... | ecosystem: Environmental > Aquatic > Marine > Unclassified...
TTTACTACGAGCTGGCAGGTTGGGATTTAGTTGTTTACCTATTGGATTTGGACCGTTGACCGTATTTGCTGCGTTAGTAAACTTATCCTCCTTATTGGTATTATTAGCAGTGGTAGTAGTGGTTGTTGTGGCAGTGTTGTATGGAGACTTATTGCAATGTTTTGGAGTTTGTGCCTCTGTTATTTTAATAGCCGTTGTTGGTGACATTTGAGAGTTACTGCTGACGGCTTTATCGGGAGTTGGTACCTTCTCCTTAGTAGTAATGGCGGTAGATGTAGATGATGGACCGTTTGCAATCTTGATAGGGGAAGTGGCAGGCAATAGCTGCCTACTACTACTCTCTTCTTGATTATCATCGTCGACTTCTTGTGTAGAAGAGGCAGCCATATCAGCAGAAGCATGTGATGCCGCGGCCAGTGCTAGTAGTTGTTCAGTACATGTTGCTGTTTTTGGTGTTATCTCTTCTATTGATGTACGGGGAGTAGTAGTAGTAGATATATTGTTGTTCATGGATGTAGCGAGGTTGTTCGGTGTATTATTGCTTGACATGGTTATTCTTTTGAGAATTTGCAATACTATTCTAATTTCAATGGTAGTTCCCTTGGATTTAATACTCAATACAGTGTTGATCTATCGTATAATGTTGATGTATTGACAGTTGGTTATTGCAAATTATGAGCAATCACAAGGTGGCAACAAATTTGTCCAGTAAACGTTAGATTGGTTGTTTGTTAGCGAATTCATCAGTTGGGTGCGTTGTTCTGCTATTTTCTTGTAGCTTTCTTTGGATACCTTTTTTACCAATACTGACAGAGATGTGGAAGCCACTAAAGTAGGTGGCCCTTGCTGCTAATTAAAAGGGTGTTCGTTGATATGATTGCCAGCATCAGCATCTACTTGTTCAGTATAGTAGTAGCAGTCCTCATCCTAAGAGATAGACTTAATTTAGTAACTACTTCTAAACAAGCGATATAGGATACCAAACTTTTGTTTACATTTACATCATCTGGTGTATTGTCTTTGTCATTATCCGAAGGTTAATGGTTACATTTATATCTGTTGGCGTATCGTGTGTACTGTATCTATGCCTATAGTTATAGTTATACTCCGCCAGTAATTGGCTATTGTATTGCATAAAGGATACCTTCCTTCTTTAATATGCCTTGTTATCCCCTTCTCGTCCTCGTCTCTTTCCTCTCCATATACACACAACCCCCCAGCCCTACGTCATGTTTATCATGCCGATGATGAAGGTAAGGGAGAGAGATGAACGGGATAGGATGATTAGGGAGAGGGATGCTCAGCGAAATTATAGTCAGCAACAACAGCAACGGAATATATATGAACAACAGCAGCAGCAATATGTTAATGCTCATAGGAATATGTATGAAAAACAACCGTATGGGTATGGAAGTTTGCCTACACATTATCATCATCATAATCAACCAATGCCTCAGTTTGTTGCGCCACCTAGCCGTTATTCATCTGGAAAGTATCATTATGAAGGGGTACGGTATCCGCCACCGCTTTATGAGGGTTATCCGCCCTCACATTTAGTAGCTCAAGGTGGGTATTACGGCAGTCCATCGAATTATCAGTATAACGTGGCTGGCTATACTGCTGTTGCTCAAGTAGCACCACATCATCACGCACCACCGGGCTATAATGTCCCAACAACTACAGTTTATAATGGGAGTTATCAAGATAAGGAAGTTCCATTATCAACAGTCCCATCCACAGAGGACAGGTCCAAGGATGGTAGTTTACATGCTGTATCATCTAGTTTTTCAAATGAAGGTGTAGTAGGAAGTAGTAAGGCTTTAATGAAAAGCATGCAAAGTCCGGGTGTTGTTACGAGTAATGGAAGTGGTAGTGTTGTTGGTAAGTTGTACCTTTGTTGTTTGTGCACATCTTGTGTCCACTTTTATACCTTATCATTCCGTCTAATCCCCTTCCTCGTCTACTTTCACTTAACCATATCTTCGACACAGAATCAACAGAAGAGGGAGGAATACCAAATCAACCATCACTCAAATCAAGTGAATCCAACGAAGATGACGCTGCATCATGGCATCAAACGAAGGATGAGATGCTCCGACTTACAATGACCAAGAGTGAATTGACCGATGTGTCCAAGGTTACTGATGAAAGTTCAGGAGTAGTTCAGACTGAGAAACAGGCTGAGGATGTTGCTGATTCCAAGGTTAACGAGGGTTCGTCGGCTGTTCAGACCCCCAAGAATACTACTACTGCTCAGCAGTCAAGTGAAGAGGAGAAGAAACCACAAGATATTGAGGAAAGTGATTTGAAACAAGTTCCGTCGACATTGTCACATACCTCAAGTTTATCACATTCACCAACCGATGAGCAACAACAACAACCACCATCGTCAACTCGTAGTTCACGTGCCGCAACACATGCCATTCAGCATTATGAAAATAGCATGAATGAAATGATGATGATGGGGTATCATCCACGGAATATGATGTATCCTCCACCACCATCACATCATGTACCTTCTCCGCATCATTATGGTCATCATCATCCACAATATCATCATCCACATGCTGCTGCGGCATATCACTACCCACCACCACAACAACACTATCACCACACCCATCCACCACCTCATATGCACCCTGCACGATTATCCAATGTTCATACGGCCCAAGGTGCTGTTAATCCTGAAGATGATAATTCACCAAGTGCATCGACTATATCCACCAAGGCAAGTTTAGCTATTGTACCACCTGTCATGGTTAGCAATACCCCAAGATCTGATGGAGCAGCAAAAGGCATGGATGGTAATACTGATGGTGATCTGATGCATGCTCATCAATTATTATCATTATCAGCTTCTAAGTCGAATGATGATGATTTCAAGGCAGCGAAGAAGCAAGTCAAGAGTAGCAATTCAATCAAGACGGAACCAATGGCCGAGCCTCAAGATGACGAATATGCCAACCCACCAGCCAAACGTCGTCGAAAGTTGAGTGATATATCCATGAATCCATCACCCACCGCCATGGCATTAGATAACCGTCCATCACCTACCGACTCCGCCACGGCTCAAAGTCAACAGTCACATCAAAGTTTAGAATTAGGAGCCATGCCATCATGGGATACCGCCGGTGCCGGACGACCATTGGCAGGATGGAGTGTCTGCAGTGGTATGGGTTCGACCGGCGGACATAGCTTTGGTAATGATGTACACAATTTGTTAGGATCGGCATTTAGTTTCTCGGATAGTGTACTACATTCAACTACTGGAGGCTCGGGTGAAAGTGAACGTCCGGGTAGTAGTGGCAGTAGCGCCGATGATCAAGATCCAAGTCCCAAGAGTATATTAAGTAAGGTTGGTGAGAAAAGGAAGAGTTTGGCACCGGGTACACATGTACAGTTCTCAACGTCGTCGTCAAGTCATGGTGGTAGGAAGCGTGGTTTGTCGTCACAAGCACCTCCGCCGCATATGAGCCACGAAGAGTATGCCTATTATCAATCACGACATGGTTATCCACCATCATATCATTCTTCCGCCGGTCATCGAGGAGGAGCATACCACGAAGAAGACCCATATTATGGTCACCCTCATCGAGCCATAGTATCAAGTGCCGCTGCTGCTGAGTATGTACGTCCACAATTCCAACAAGATCGCCGTCGACCAGAGTCAAGTGTACCGTCCTCTTCTTCCAAGTCCAAGAGTAAGATACCTGCACCACAGTTTATCAACATGCATGGTACAACGATGGCAGCACCCGGGGGAGGATATTGGACGAAGGAAGAAGATTCAACATTGATGGACTTAATGAAGAAGAAGACATCATTGAAGGATTGGGGTCCCATGACAAGTAGGTTGAATAAAGCATGTGGGGGTAACAAGATTCCAGGAGATGTTCAAGAACGTTGGGTACGTTATCTCAAGCCTGGATCACGTAAAGGACAATGGACCAAGGAGGAAGATAACATTGTTCGGGAGGCGGTCGAGTCTTCTAATGAGCATCCTTACACAAGATGGAGTGACTTGTCAAGGGAATTGCCTGGACGTGTTGGGAAACAAGTTCGTGATCGTTGGGTGAATCATTTGAACCCGGCACTTAGTCATGAACCGTTTAGTAAGGAGGATGTAAGTATATGCTTTGCATTTGCACTTTAATTTGGTTGTATACATATCGGAACATATTGCTCACTTTTCATTATCACTACTATACTCCATAAACAGGATCTCATGTTATGGGAAGGTCATCATAATATTGGCAAACGATGGACAGTTATAAGTTCGAAGGTCTTCAAAGGAAGCCGATCTGAGAATCATATTAAGGTAAGCTTAAGTTGGTTCTGTGCTGTTGATCTGAGGGATGAATAGGAAGCCGCTACTTCTTGTGCAGACCTAGATGATTTTGTGCACATAATATGCACGTTTACATTTAACTCATCACAACCATCGTCCCTTCTCCTCTCACCTTATATTAGAATCGTTGGTACTCTGCTGCCTTCAAGAAGTTCATTGCAAAAGAGTTTGGTGACGATGCATACAAGTTGGTTAATTCAGGGCAGACAAGTGCAGATGTAGTGGCGGTTACTGGCCTTGTTTCCCATCCAAAGTCAAAGCAGCAGAAGTCTGATCAACAACCTCATGAAGACGAGCATTTTACTGTTGTTGATGGCCAGACATCGAAAAGAAAGCGTATTGCACACGCTGGGGAAATCATTGACCAATAAGGGGATTGTTGGCTTGATGAGATAGTGACACATTGGCCCATGTCAGGGGGCACATGACATATTCGTTTCATATTGTGTAGCTATTGTAAGTTTTTAAGAAATTGTACAGCAAGTTCAAATTGCAGATTCATATGTGCTTAGTTATCATTTAGACTATGAATTAATGACCATTGGATGGGATGATGTACTTTTAGGCCATTAAGGAAATTGATAGTGAAACCTCGGATGATGCCAATGTTTCAACCATTGTTATATTTATTAGATGTAATTGATAATGTGACTCAAATGTAGTTCGTGCCTTCTAAACCATCAGTGTATAGTGCAACAACTATGTTAATTGCAATTCTCAACCCCAAGGTACACTACTCTTCGGTATCAACTCTGGTCCACACCAACTCAATATCTCTCTCATCTCTGGACAAGTTAATTCATACGGTGGCATCCTAACGAATGGATTACGTTCAATCCTCTTCTGTTGTAATACTTTCGTATGACATCCATATGGATCAGTTTGATACGGAACCAATGAATTAGTCCTTTCACCTTCCGATGATTCATCCAAGTTAAACCCCGTAGATGATGGCGGGTCAACACCAACATAATGAAAATTAGATAATGGATAATGTATTGCATTTGCATGTAAATTTTCAAATCTTGTTTGTTTAAATGTAAATGATACCATTGATATCTTCTTCGGATATGTGTTGGTAACTTCCTGAAATCTACATATTGAGAATAGTAAATTTTGATAACTATCGGTTGCATATTCTTCTGTTATTGTTCTGGCACGTACTGTCGATTGTTTGGATATAATTCTATTCTTTATATTGATTGTTGTTTCACCACCATTGGCAGTTGGGATGGTACCTCGTCCATCCCATAATTCTAATGCATCAGCAACTCGAAAGTACTGTGGTTGTTTGATAGTATGTAGTATGTGTGTGTATTGATAGATTAATGCCGATATGCAGTGGTAAGAAATCAGATATGCACAGACATTATGAACACATAAACAACATATAGACATACCGATCCACCCTCCGTTTCAGGACCAGTCCTAGCTCTAGTTTCACCACCACTAAATATTAATAAACTATATTCATCTTGTATGGCTAATTGTATACCCGCTTGGATATGTGATACAATTGCTTGTGGCAATCCTCTTTTGCGTTGATAATCATATTCAAACCATACTGAATCATCATATGCTGCTTTTTCGACCGAGCCGGAGATTAGGACTGAGTGTCCTGCTACTATGATTAGATGTGTTGCTTTTGTTGCTATTGATTTGTCATTCTATATTATGTGTGCGTATATGGCGTGCAAAGTGTGAGAGTTCAAAGTATGAGGTCTTATGATTATGAGGTGCACCGACATACAAACGATAGATATGAATTATGAATTGCAATAAAACTTACGAAGGGCTGAGAATCAGGGTGTATCCAGACATTATCATACTGTCTATTAGAACTACCACCACGTAAATGTTGTCTAATACCCATACCATCTAAATAATCACCACCCCGTAGTGAACCAACAAAGTATATCGATACAACTAACCAAAGTAGTATACTGATGATGATTATGTTTTGTACTTTACATTTTGATTTGATAGAATGATATGTCGATCGATGATGACGACGTCTTCTCCTCGGTGATCGTTCAGTTAGTGAATTCATGCTGAGAAGAGAATGCACGAGGTCGGCAGTCAATTACTTTGTACCCTATTGTACACCAACACAAATAGTGAATCATCGCTATCAACAGCGATTGTTTTCATGTTGAAAACTTCTTAAGAAGTCCCTGCCCTAGCTCGAGATGTATGTGCGTGCCGATCGAGATGTGCGTGGCCGAAGTCTACATAAAGGTACAAAGGTATACTAACCACCTGTAGTATCGCTAATTATTACACTTTGTCTAGAATAGTATCCATTTGGACTAGATTTTAGCATCACAAATAAATGGGTATCCACAATTTCTCTCCTGCCTTGTTCACATCTATGCTCATCACGAATTGTTATTCTCCTTGAGAAGAGCAATCATTGACTCCCTAGATCCATCTACATCCAATCCTTTCTCATCTAACATCTTCCTTAACTTCCCTACCCTCATCTTGTTATAATCTGTACTATCCCCATCTCCACCTTGCTCCCCTCTCGCATGGCAGCCAAAACATCTGAAACTGTACTACCAGGCACATTATCAAACGATACCTTGCCCAAAATATCTCCTTTGTTTGCAACGATATAATCCATTACTGCCTCCTTTAGTAGTGCAAGGTTCTTGGAGTCGGCGTAGAGTAAGATGTCCATCATATTATCCATTGTAATTTCGGTTGATTTAACGTAACATGCTTCAGCCTCAAGCTTTAGATTCACTACCCCATACTTATCACAGGCATTAATGACATCTTTTGCATTATTATTAAGATCCTCGTCAGATAGTTTACCCCCATATGCGTAGTAAATCATGTGCTTGAAAATACCAGGTGACACATCCGTAATCGATACGGTAGTAATTTCCCCTCGATCTACTACCCCACACATCTCATACAATGTTGAAGCATTATTCTTCAAGATGAGTTTGTGGGCATAAAAGTTGGTAGTAGATGTCTTAGCCCTTTTACGTCTATCATTTGTTTGTTGTTCTCCGCCTACCTCAAATACTACATCAGCCGTTTCTTCATCCATAAATAATTTGTCCACATTTTTATTGAATGGATTTGATGGTACGAATTGAGTAACTGATTTGCTGGTAGAGGTTAGGGTCTTCATTCTAACCTCAATAACCAATGAGCCATCTGACAATGCCTTAATAAGTTTTGATCGTTTAGCAAAGTCGTAGATGTTCCAGGCATTGCTCCCAGCACCAAGAGCACCAAACTCATTTGTTTTTGATTCTTTATATACCACCTCTTTGCCATCTGCATCTCTGACACTGAAACCATATTGGATTTTGATACGTGTATTAGATCTGTTGCAAAGAGATACGGCAGCATACCCTTCGTCTGAAATCGATCTACCACCAGGATAGAGTACCAATGTCCACTGGTGACCAAAGCATGAAAATTCGGGTGATTTCACTTTATTTTCATTGTCTCTTGTTGCTGATAGATTAGCAAATCCATGAAATCGAACTTCAGTCGTAGTCCATCCTGATAAACTAACCGATGGTGTACCGACTTCCATTTTACTTGTGCTCATATTATTATCCTCTGTATTAATAAGTGGGTAAAAAGAAGTAAGGTACACCTTAAATTTTTTTTTTTAATAGCCTAACTTTGAACTAATATCTCGCAACTTTGAAGTAATATCTCTATATCTAGACTTCGAAATACCGCTAAACTAACCAGCCAAAACAGCGTTAATACCTGATTACAATTGTATATCGCCAATATGGATGGACGATTATTCTGATACCAATGATGATCTATGGCAAATTGCAATGCTTGTCAACTTTTTTTGTGAAAAGGATACCAACAGAGGTATCCTTTTCACTTCGACTATTTAACTCCCACTTCCTCTCCCCCACTTCTACTTTCCCGGTGATAAGGAGCAAGAAGGCTACATCTAATAGACTCGTTGTTTCTATTTATACATGACTTTACTTTTACATATCTCATTGATATCTTTTGAACATATAATGTGAGTAGGATACTGCCTCGTACATGAACATGCTCTCTTCCTCCTCTTCCTCTTTCACTATCTTGGTGTTGTTGCTGTGGGTGTTTCGGGTACCAGACCTTTGATCAACGTTATCGTTCTCTCACCCTGGCTACGTTTAGCCATTAATCTTGTAAATGTAGCCGCGGTCATGTTCCTTGTATCTACTCCGTCCAAGCCTACAATCACATCACCGGAATCAACCAACCCCAACAACTGAGACGTAGGTTTCAAACTATGTATCATTGGTCCCTCAGATGTGGTATCTATTATAATACCCAGCGGTCCTGGTGGAGCTTGAACATTGTACAGCTTCCCTCTCTGTTCACATGTACTCATTGTCAAATGTGACATACTTGTTGGTGAACCAAAGCTGAACCCTTTCCCTTTTTTGGGTGTGAATGGTGACATGATGGCGCTTGTATCATACTGATCACCAATCATCTTCTTCTCTGCATTGTTAAGGTTGAACTGATTGTTACTGTATCCACCCAAAGAAGTAGGTGAGAATGTATCTTCTCGGACGGTTGGATTCGATAGATTGGATACCGTTTCCTTGATTTCAAGCATATCCTCAGCATTCTTGCCATGAGCATAGACGAAGATGTTTCCTGCCTTTTGCTTGATTGCTTCTTTAAGCTTCTTTGGGGACATATCAAGTGCTGACACTTCTTCAAGCTCATCTTGCTTCTCGGTTTCTATCGAGTTCGACTTGGTCTGTGGGGGCTTGAGAAGGAGGAAATGGAATGGTTGGTTAGAGGTTGGCCTAAAGCAGAGATGAGCATATTCAGGACCGAACAGTAATACTTACGTTGTCGATGAGACTCGTTTCCCTTGCATTATTCAAGCTTGCCATACGAGGAGATAAACTAGCCATCATATTCATCAAGGCGCTTGGCATGGGATATCCTGAGTAGTCTCTGTTATCTTTTTGATCAAGTGCATCCTTTATTTCCTCATCAACATCAAATACATCCTCCTCATCCTGCCCAGGAGGAACGACAATACTCTTCTTCGTCTTTCCCTCAGCTTCTAAAGTATCAGCTAACGACCGAACTTCTTCTTCCACTAACGAATCCAAGTCATAATGTGATGGTTCACTCTCATCATCATGATGATGCATACGACGTCGTTGCCGACGAGTTCCAACTCCACCATTTGATCTACGTTCCATGAAGAACATACCACCAACGACTGCTACTAACGCCACGGCGGCAGCTGATACTATCCATGCTAAATTACTTGGACTGCTGTTCAAATTACTATTGGATGAATCGGATACTGGCAGTGCCTCAAGTTTCGAGGTTGTATCTTCTATCGACGATGCTCCCTTGGATCCTTTACTTTTACTCAGACTTCCACCGCCTCCTCCCGAGTCGGTTGTCTTGGAGCTTTTAGTATTCATTGACATACTACTTTCCTTCTTAGCAGTCTTGGTACTGCCACTCTCTCCAGATACTTTCTTAGCCTTAGCATCACTTGTTTTACTCTTACTCGTTTCACTTTTGCTACTCTTACAACTCTTACTACCAATACAGGTAGGCATTAGTGAAATGGATGGAGCAGACGATTCAGACGGCTGTTGACTGGGCTGAGCGGACTCGCTTGGTACACTCGATGAAGAAGGGTTTTGAGATGGCAGCATAGACGGAGTCTCGGACGGTTGTGTTGACTCTGATGGCATGAAGCTTGGCAGTGTAGAGGACGAAGGAACTTGTGAAGGCTCCTCACTTGGCTGTAACGATGGTTCTGTTGACTCTGATGGCATAGTTGACTCTGAAGGCATCATGCTTGGCTCACTTGACATTGACGGCTCACTTGATAAAGAGGGTGACAAGGAAGGTTCACTACTAGTTGATGGTTGTAAACTAACCGATGGTACTGAACTAATCGTTGGTGAGGCGGTAGATTTAGTAGACTTTGATTTACTACCGGCTTTGGTTGTACTTGATTTGCTGGTCTTTGTCTTTCCGCTCTTGCTACTACCAGCTGTCGGTACTTTTTCTGTCTTCGTCTTGCTCTTCATACTACCAGCTGTGGATACTTTCTCTGCCTTTGGATCATATGTACTTTTACTTGCCTTGGTTGGTTTCATTGTCGGAGTATCCATTTGTGGTACTAGTCCTGCATTCTCTGACATTTGAGAATCATCAGTATCGGTAGGACTCCATAACATGTTATTAACGGAAGGTTCAGACGTTGATGGTTCCTTGGAAGGATAGCTAGTCGAAGGACGACTAACTACTGCATCACTGTTACCAATCACTTCACTCAACGTTGGACTATCCGTACTAGTATCAACCGTGGGCGAGGTAGAGACTGGCTGTTGACTACCCGAAGGAGACACAGTTGGCTTGTCACTACCACTCACAACTGACTCATCATTCCCTTCTTCACAAACATGTAATTCACAACATTTCTCATAACTATCAAACAAGTATGTACCATCATCATCTGTACTAAAATTACGTTCCTCTTTCATCCATTGTGGATAATTATTATCATATATACATGTATGGCATATAGATGACCCTCCACTATTAGGACGACCGGTGGTATTGCATATGATACGTTTAGGATAGTAATATTTAGGTGTTTCAGTTGGTTCATTTGATAGTGTGGGGTTGTTTGTTGGTTGTAATGTTGGTGATGATGATGTTGGTTGATTTGATGGTGTGTTAGTTGGTTCTATTGGTGAAGATGTGGGATGACTTGATGGTTCATTAGTGACAGGTGATGAGGTGGGATGACTTGATGGTTCATTCGTTACCGGAGAAAGAGTAGGATGATCCGATGGTGAAGAAGTTGTTGTCAACTTCATACTCAACTCAGTATCTTCAATAGCCCAATCAAAGTCTGTACCACCATCACTAATAGAAATAGGTTGTAATGTTGTGGTAGCGACCTCCTCGGGAGATGAAGGATGAGATGTAGGACTCCATTGTGTAAATCGATTAAATGTTGGATATTCAGTAGTTGATGTTTCACTCGACGGTTCAACTGTTGATAATGGATGACGTGTTGCCAAGGCAGTTGGTGAGAGTGTTGCCTTCTTAACTTGTTCATCTACCTCCTCAATCCCTTCCTCGTCGTCTACCCCTGTATCAGCTTCCTCAATTCCTTCCTCATCAATCTCCTCTTCCACAACTTCTACTTTAGATTCCTCCTCTTCATTCAACATATCATTAATATCATCAAACACATTATTAGGCGGACTAATGACACCAGGTTCATCTAACCATTCAAATTCGGAACCATTCCATTGATATTCATTCTGTTGTATTGGTGGTGGAGTTGATAGTGATTGATCTGAAGTAGTTGATAATTGTTGGGATTTAGTTGCTAGTGTAGAGAGTGGCATTGATAGATCTTCTTCTTGGAGAAGTGATTGTAGTGGCATTGACATGTCTATTGTGTTACTACTTATATTGTCCAAAGCCGTATCTAAATCTACGCTGTCCATATCGGTATCATCTGCAAGATTGCTTACTGCTGATGTTGGTGAATATGTTGGATAGTTTGTACTCTCTTCATCTTCAATCTCCAACGCCGCGCCCTCCGAAGATGGAAGAGACGATGAGCCTCCGCTGTTCATTAGAGAACTTAGAAAGTTGATCATATCGATGAGTACATTACTACTACTACCCTTCTCTGTCACCAGTGGATCTTCTTCCGTATTATCATCTTGTAATTGCAATCGTCTGCTAACTCCAATATTGTTGTTATTGTTGTCAGTATGACGTAATCTCTTTAGCTGACCTATATTCTCATTCTTTACTAAACTATGATGTGACGGATTCGACTGTCGACTATCGTTAGAAGATACTACTAATGCATTATGATATTGACGCTGGTGTATAGATGAAGTAGATCCAATTGCAATACCAGCTGATGATAGAAGTAATATTGTTTCAAATAGTAATATCTTAGATGTTGACCACATCTTATGTTCGATTTATGAAGCACGCTTATCGTTGCTACAGTCTAGCTAACGGTGTACTCGATTGTATTTTATATCGTCTATGGAAGCTATATATTGTTATCAATACACCCCCATGATGCTATCTCTAACAACTGCAAGTGTACAGAAGCATGCAGCTCAAGGAGGGGGAAGATCGATTGTGGTATGAAGTTTAGAAAAGATACCGAGATAGAACAGATACCGGATAAGATAGAATGAGGTCTTTTTCTCGATAATAAGAAGAAAATGTTCCACTTAGAAATGTTGGTATCCCGATTATGTAGACACGCGATATGTACGAATTGATCTCACTCAAACCGTCCTCGAAATACTCAACGCTCTGATCTCTCCTCAACTGGAACCTTGTCTTACTTCTACTACACTACACAATCAATCCATACCATACCATCTAATCCTAGTATCAGCCCACTCGTATTAGACGAGATAGAGAGGGCGGCGTCATATCATCGATACAACGGCGGCTGATACAGATTATATAAATCAAAACAAAAATGAACTATCAAAATCAAGTACCACAAAGCGCGCTCCCACCTCGAATACAACAATCAAGCGGCCCACTAATACAATCAATCTACTGTCGAGCAATAATATCCTAGTATCAGCCCATTATTAGCAGTAGACGAGAGGGGGGCGTCATATCATCGTACAACGGCGACACATTATATAAATCATTATCAAAACACAACAATATGATGAATTATCAAAATCAAACTCCACAAACAAATCTAACAATGGATTCGACTATTGCAACGTACGAATCATACCAGCTACACAAACAACAACAACAATATACTAGCAATACTGCCAATAACGATAATGCCAGTACTCAAGCACAACTTGCATCCTACAATTACTACCATCCAACCAAGAAGACTACTCAAGCTTTGAATAGCAATTATCGAGGAGGTAGAGATGTACAAGAAGAGGAAAGAGGGGATGTATCAACTCTACGACAGTCAGTAACAATGCCTGCTAAACTATTATCGTCTATGCATCCCAGTATCAATCATAATCAACAATCGCAGTCGGTACGATTTGCATCTTCTGTAGACTATACCAACATGAACAAAAATGCCTACAATAATATGAGTATAAACAACGGCGGTGGATATAATCAGCAGCAGTTTGCAATACAAAGAGAAATAAATAAAAGTATGTCATCAACAATTAATACACACGACGATTATACTATTGGATTGAATAGCTATGCACCTGGACATAAGCAATGTACTACCTCTCCATCGGTCTCATCTAGTCATCAACCACAGCAGAAGTTCTCACAGCATCAACAACCTAAAGAGATGAAGAAAGTATATCCACCAATAAAGTTATCACAGAAAACTACTACCCTATCCAATAAGCTTGTTTCACCTATCAAGAGTAAAGTTAAGATGGTACAACCTGGACGGTTATTTGTTAGAATGCCTGTAAAGAATGGAGAGGAGGGGTTGTTGTTTAGTTTGGGAGAGTTTAGGTACGTTTGGGTTGTGCACACATGATATGTTCATTTTTTGAGTTTTATGATTAGGTTTTGTGCATATGATATGTTCTACTTTTCACTCAACCAAAAAACTAACACCGTTTCTCTCCTCTAACCCACTTTCATAACCATTTAGTATCGGGATAGAACTAACAGACATTGATGGAAACATTATCCAAAAAGCAAAGAAGAAGATTGAACGTAAAGCCACGAAAGAGGCACGTAAGAATGGTGTTTATGGTGGTGTGGGTGGTTTAACTACTACCAGTATGAATGAAGGATCAAGTGGCAACAATAAAGGAAGAGAACTTGCGAAAGAGGAGGAGGAAGAAGGAGAAGAGGAGGTGCCAAAGTTGGCCTCTCTACGCATTACACACACTTCCCAGTCCTCATCCTCCACTCCCCAATCCCCACCAACCACATCTGCAACAGCAACAACAACAGACCAAACAAAACGAAGAACAATATGGTCATCAACACCCGGTAAAAATTTTATAGGTGCAACATCATTATCATCCTTATCAATTACATCATGTGGTAACATGAATGAAGTGTATTCAAGATTGTATTGTATACAAACAATCGATGACATCTACAAAAGTTCGGGAGGCAAGAGTGTAGTGATTAGTGGACAGTTGTCACATACTATTAGTGAGAATGGTGAATTGCCTGTTGATAGTCCAAATTATACATTAACTTTTGAATTAGTAGGTAGTAAAGGCAAAGAGGAGGGATTGAAGTTTAGTCTATATGTTGAGGGTGGTGAAGTCATTTATAAAGATGGCCGTACTAGTGGGAATAGGGAAGGAAGTAGAGATGGTGCTTCGGCAAGGGAAGGGAAGGTAGAATATGATTACACTGTCAACTCTGCCCATCTCTTCTTCCAATCAACTGAAGAATCATCATACTTTGGACTAGGTGCACGATTATCAAAACCGAACTTAAAAGGATTGGAAGTACAAGTATGTCATCCTACTGGTATCACCTCAAGTTCAAGCAATTGTAGTGGATCATCAACAAACGATGAAGGGAGTCATCAATACTATTCACCAAAGAATACATCCAATTCATCAACAGTACCACACTTTATTAATCCACAAACTAATGTATCATGTCATTTACACAATGTTGAACCAAGTATATTTGACTTTCAAACATCAACTAATTGGTATTCAATACGTACCGTGTGTAATGTCTTAGTTGGTACATTCTTAGTTGGTAGTTCACCATTAGATTTATGTACAAGGTATACTTCCAATAGTAATGTATTGAATGGTGGTTCAGGACGGAGTAAGTTATTACCAAAATGGGTTGTTGGTAATGGTATATTAGTTGGGATGCAAGGAGGTACTCATGCCGTACAGGATGTAATGAAGGCGTTATATAGACACAAAACGAATGTTGCGGGAGTATTGATTAAGGATTGGACTGGTACTAAGTCATCATCGGTTGGTGTTGGTTCATCTCCTCGTAGTAGTGGTGGCAAGGGAGGTAAAGGGAAGGCTAGTCATGATACCGCAATAACAAATTGCAACATTGGCAAAACAAACGGAAGTAATACATCCTACTACAATTATGTATTGGAACGTGAGACATATCCACAATATCAACCATTTGTTGACTCATTAGAACGACGGGGTATATCGGTTGGGCTATATCTATCTCCTTATCTTGAAGAGATTCCAATGCATTTACGGAGTGGAAGAAGATACCTCTTTGGTGAAGTAGAAGGAGATTACTTTGTTAAGAAACAAGTTGTTAATGGAAAGAGGGGTAGTATCGGTAGTAGACTTAGTATCAAGAACAAAAGCAACTCCAAAAAGAATACACAAGAAGTAACAATGTATAATCAATTTAAGAAGAACAAGTGTGGTATCCTCGATCCAACGAATTACAATGCCACATCTTGGTATAAGAAGGTAGTGAAAGAGGAAGTGTTTGATTATGCCAGTGCCTCGTTTTGGTTGGCTGATATGACAATGGGTGGTCCACCATTAGATGGTTTATATACCTCTAGTCCTTCCACAGACACTTCTCCAAGTAGTGGACTGTCAAGTCACAATTCCTATGCTGAACAATGGGCAAAGATGAATCAAGATGCCATCAAGGAGGCAGGGCGAGATGGAGATAGTTTCTGCATTGTTAATGCTGCATATGGTGCAACTGCAAAGTATGCCGGTGCCACATCGTTAGGAGATCATGTTGCCAACTTTCATAATGAGGATAGTAGCGGTAGTGTATTGCAATCGATAGTGAATGGTATAGTTAATGGAGGCATGTCAGGACTGACTCATGGACATTGTGCAGTAAGTATGGCCGTACCTCGTCAGTTATCTAACGCCTTGGGTACTAGTATTGATGCCAAGTCGAGGGAACTGATATGCCGATGGTTTGAAATCACAGCCTTTACAACTCTGTTTCGTACACATGACGGTAATGCCAATATTAATGATGAGAAGAATAAGAATGGTGATATGTTAAGTGCCTATAATGACGAGATAGTGATGAAATCATTAGCACGAAACTCACAAGTATACGTAGCACTGGCAGCGTATCGGTTACAGCTACTAAGTGAGGCAAGTTTTAAGGGCTATCCGGTAGTTAGACATCCTCTATTACACTTCCCCAAAGATGAGAACTTTATTGGGAGTGCTAGTAGTAGAAGTAGAGGTAGTGGTAGGAAAAAGAAGGCAGATGAGGATGTAACCGCATCGAGTTTGTCCGCCTTCATGATGGGAAACTTGATATATGTAGTGCCAGTATTGAAGAGCGGTGTAGTTAAGAGTCGAGTGTATTTGCCCGAGGGAGGCTGGATACATCTGTGGGTGAGTAGTATGAAGATGTTTACACATGATATTGCTATAGCCATGTACAACTGACACTTATCCTTCCTTTCTCATGACTTCTCAATAGAGTGGGGAACAAGTGGCAGGACCTCGTAGTATAGGCAAGACAGTTGAGGTGTCATCTCCTGTTGGTGAGCCTCCAGTATTCGTCCGAGAATGTGATGTTATGCATCAGTTTGTTGCTACATTGAAACAAAATGGAGTCATTTCATCAACAAAGAGGAGTAAGGGCAAGTCATCTCTGTTCTCTACTTTTAGAAGAAGGAAATGAGTGACGACAAGGTCTATGTTTCATTTATATTTGTATGTAAAAAGATTATTATGTAACTATATGTAAAGTCCGTCTTTATCATTAAACAATCTATCATATCTTACTACCTGCTTCTCGTATCAGCTTGACTTTAGCTCGGTAGAAGATAAGGCAGCACATTCCTAATGATAATGTCGGCTCCACAATTGATACGGCACTGGCTTCGACGAGTTTCGTCAACCTCCTCCTCCTTCGTTCCCCTCCGCCTCCGGTCATCTGACGACTTAGCTTTATTAATGGTATTCTTCCACAATAATAGCTCAAGCATTGACGTAACCTCCTTCAGACTTTGATACTCGGTCTCATACTGCACAAGCATCGTTTGGACTTTACTTTGGATCTCCTTTCTTTCATCTCTAGAAAGATATTTGTTCTCGGTCATACAATTCACCTTCTTCATTATGATATCTCGATACTGCTTCAGTCCAATAACCTTGACACGGATTTTGATACTGAACTTTACAAGGTAAATAAATGTAAAAGAATATACGTATCCTCCCAAATTCTCCAGCACTTTGTCCCCTTCATAATTAATCAACTGATCAGGAAAAGACTCTTCTTGCAAATCAAGAAGATTCTGGATAATCCTCAAGGGAGCCCCAGCATTACCTAATGTTTCTACCATCTTGGTCCAGTTTAATGCGTAATCAGGGTATATTGATATATAACTATTTACCAAGAACTGTATGATCTCATCAGGTGCCCTACCCCATACCGCATAAAGTATTGGTATTGTCCCCCATCTATCTTCCATAACTAAAGTCTCGGGGTATTTATCAATCAATATTCTATATAATGATATGTCTTGAACAGTTGAGCATGCCAATATATGAAGGGGGGTCATTCCTAAACAATCTTGTTGGCTACCTGTTGGATTTAACTTACGTAATGTTCTGTATTGCACATATCTTACATTTGTTGCATTATTTAGTTCATCTACTGTTATGCTGTTGAATGTCTGGTAGTATATCATTTTGTGTATTGGAAGGTTATCAAACCGATGTTTCAATGTATTTATGAGTTGTTCAAACGAATCATTGAATATCTGCAGGAGGTCTGTGCATATATGAAATGCGCCGTCCGTTGAATCATATCCATGATTATATTCTTTAACCACAATCTCAGCAGATGGTGGTAAACAAAGATTTCGTAGGAAATTGCAAGCAAAAAATGCACTATCCTTGATTTCTGTAATATTTTCCGGAAGTTCAATAGAGAACATACATTTGCATTGGTCAAATGTTCCCCCTCCGATTGTGCTAATCCGGGGTGGTATTCTGAAATTTGTGATTGTTTTGTTGCCGGCAAACGCAGCTGGCCCAATATTCTCAATACTATCCGGAAGTTGAATTAACACTGGTACGTGTGTAAAAGCTTGTACATCAATTTCAACAACCGTGGAAGGGATGGTGATTTGTTTCAATGATCTGCAACTCTGGAAAGATCTTTCTCCAATTTCCAACAACCCATCACAAAGCTCAACCTCTTCCAACTTATGACAACCGAAGAATGCATAACCACCTATCCGTGTAACGGAAGATGGTATATTGATTTGCTTCAAAGTAGTGCAGTTAAAGAATGCCGCGTTTCTAATCTCTAACAAGCCTTCACATAGTTCAACCTCCTCCAATTTATCATAATTTTTAAAGGTGAACTGAGGAATTCTAGTAACGGATGGATGAACTCGTACACGAACTACATTACGCGGTACTGTATCCCTTCCACCCCCTATATATGTAAATACACCATCATCATTGTTGGTACTACTATCGTCCGCCATACTATAGAGTATCTCTTAACTCATATGCTAAATACTAATTTTATTTTTGTGCATATGATGTGTTCGTTCTTGCAAGAAGACTATGAGTATATCATCGAACAATGAAACGGGATAATATGCTATATGCTATTATAGAGAAGGTTATATCAACCAATACATTCCTTCAACTAATACAACAACCAATAAACGAGACTGATCTCTAGGCGAGGGTGGGGAGGATACCAAAAACGTTTTAGAAGTTCATTCTTACGCCAAGCAAGCAAATTCCGGGTGTCAAAAATGATCGCCGAAGAGGTGTAGTAATCAACACGGCATGCTCAACAATGCTGAGCTTTATTGCAATGATCGTCTCATAAATAATAGAAAAGAAGAAGGGAATTATATTATATAATAATAGATAATAGACGATAATAATGACAACAACTCTTGCCTCATCATCAATCTCGAGATTTGCACGACGATCATCTCGACATGCAAAAATAAACACATTGCTCACTCGAAATCTACATCCTCTGTCAACAATACCAGCAATTGCAACAACAAACAACTCTGCAGTTCGTAGATTATATAATGAACATGTTAGCAACCACAAAACAAAGAACGATATTATTGACAAAGATGGATACTTGCAATTCAACACACTCCACGAAATGATTAGCAATGCAACATCGGCATACGACATCTATCCATTGTTTGGCACCTATAGCAATACAACTTTCAATTGGATGACATATACAGAATTTGCAAACAATTTCAAGCTATGTCGATTAGTACTAAAACATCAATTAGGTGTACAACCCTACTCAAAGGTTGGCATCATAAGTAACAATCGACATGAATGGGCAACAATCGCCGCGGCAACCTACTCCCTCAATGCTACATTAGTACCAATGTATGAAGCACAACTACCTAAAGATTGGACACATATACTCAATGATTCGGGATGTATTGCATTATTCTGCTCGACTGAAGATATCTATCTAAAAGTGAAGAAGGAAGTATTGTCTAATACTCCATTAGTTTCGGAAGTGTTGTGTTTGGATGCTCCTTTAGATGAACCACATTCATTTCGTAGTGCCATGCAAAGTGTAGAGAAGAATGATATGATATTAGTAGATGATGTGATTGAACCATTGGCAGAAGATCTAGCGAATCTAATCTACACAAGTGGAACGACCGGCAAGCCGAAGGGAGTTGAGCTAATCCATAGCAATCAAGTATCCAACATCAAAGCAGGACGAAACATGGGCAAGCACACATTAGACTTTCCATCCTCTACCGATAGATCATTAGCATTCTTACCATGGGCACATTCCTATGGACAAACTTGTGAGTTATGGTGTCTATTATCACAGGGTGCAAGTATGGGTATCTGTCGAGGTATACCTTACATACTGGATGATTTGCAACTAGTCAAGCCTACATTGTTATATGCCGTGCCTACATTATACAAGAAGGTACATGATGGAGTTATTAATACAATGAATAATGCAAGTCCTATCCAACTAACGTTAATGAGATCGGCATTACGTCTTGGTAAAGCCAATGCTCAATATCAAAATGGAAGTACATTAGATGATGATAGTAGTGACAGAGTGGCACCTCCTCTTGGGTTAGTAGACGGACTCAAGCATAAGATACTGGATGATATTGTACTATCAAAGATTAGAAATCGATTTGGTGGTAATCTACGAGCAGGGTGAGTGTTTGAATTGCACATTATGTTATTTGTGCATATCATATGTTCGGTATCCTGACTCACCAGTTCATGTCTAATCTAATCTCTACTTCTACCCGCCACAGATTCGTAGCCGGAGCAGCTTGTCCATCAGAAATTGTAAACTTTATGGATAGCATTGGAATTCCAGTATGTGAGGGATATGGTAAGTCTAGATTGTGTATCTTGTTGAGTATCGATGTGAACACATCTTATGCACAAATCTGAACACATATCATTTGCACACATCATATGCATACGTTAAACTCAAACAGGCTTGACTGAAACATCACCAGTCATTGCATTGAATGTATTAAGTCAAAGAAAGGCAGGATCCGTTGGACAAGTCATTCCAGGAGTGGATGTTTGGATAGTAGACTCGGAAGGGCGTGCTTTGGGTCCCGATCAAGAGGGTGAGATTTGTTGCAGTGGTCCAAATGTCATGAAGGGATATCATAACAATCCGGAAGCTACAGATGAGGTTATATCACTGGCACCAGATGGCAAGTCTCGAATGTTTCATACTGGTGATCTTGGTAAGCTTGGTAGTGATGGATTCCTATCGGTAACAGGACGACTAAAAGAACAATACAAGCTTGAGAATGGCAAGTATGTTTGTCCTACTCCCATCGAGGAAGCTATTGGGATGAGCCGGTTCATATCTCAGGTAGTGGTTACAGGAGCTAATCGGCCATACAATGTAGCACTAGTGGTACCAGATTGGGTATCAATCAAATCAGAGCTTGGCTTGTCTGACGAGGATGTATCTGAGGAAAAGCTTGTGAATGACGATCGAGTCAAGGGATTAATCAGTGCTGAAATCAAGCTAAACTGTTATGATATCAAGAAGTTTGAGATCCCTGTAGCCTTCTTGTTCGTATCACATTTTACTGCCGAGAACAATATGGTTACTCCCAAGGTGAGTATAATGTTGTTCTTGTGCATATCTTGTGTATTATTTTAGCTCGTCTAGCTCATTTCTCTGCCTCGTCCCATATCATACAACAAAGATGTCTATCCGTCGTCATGTAGTGATCAATACATATGAAGATATGCTATTGGAATTGTATGATAGAAATGTAAATAGTAGCAGTGGTGGATGTCTTAGGGAAGAAGTAGATGTAGCTTAGATGAGGCTAGGGATATAGAATGTTTGCTAATTGTTTGTATGAGTAGTTGATAATGTTAGCCTGTGTATTTTGATTGCTATCCTCTTTACCAAATCCATTCTTTACTTTTGAAAATGATCATTCAGCCTATCAATCAGCTCTTGTTTACGTCCACTAACGCGTAATCCCAAGTTTCGTAGCCTATCCTTTAACTGAACCACGGTCAAAAGAGACAAGTCTTCTGGAATTGAGGAGGTAGTATCGTCATCTTCTACTACTACTAATACTTCATCTTTGATATTCGCATTATCATCATCTACTGCTGCTACACTATCATTCTCATCCTCGACCTGTAAATCAGCTTTTAGGTTTTGCATATCTTCTTCTGACGTCCATCGGTAAAGGTTATTAAGGTTTCGACTACTAAACTTTTCTTTCCTATTATCGGCAGTATATCTTAACTTTTCATTGAGATCTTGACGAATTATTCCAGCTTTGTTGTATGCCCATGCCAAGTTTGCCAATTCTTGTGGCTTGAAGTCATTCAGTTGATTGAGCATAACGATATGATTTGCCACTTTGGTAAACAAATCATGTTGAGATACCTCAGCCTTGGCATATGCATATATTGTAGTGGAAAGATCCTGCGGCTGAAAGTTATTGAGATGATCAAGTGAAATGATATGATCTCCCACTTTGTTGAACAGATAAAGGTGAGATATTTCAGCTTTTGCATACGACCATACTATATTGGCTAGTTCTTGTGGCTTGAAGTCATTCAGATGTCCTCTTGCAACGATATGATCGGCCACTTTGACAAACAGATCAGGATGTGGTTCTTGAGCCTTGGAATATGAGTATATTGTATTTGCCAATTCTTGTGGCTTAAAGTTGTTCAGTTTCAGTTGATCGAGCATAACAATATGATCAGCCACTTTGTTGAACAGATTAGGGTGAGATACTTTAGCCTTGGCATATGCGTATATAATATTGGATAGTTCTTGTGGCTTAAAGTTATTGAGATGTTCGAGTGAAACGATATGATCTCCCACTTTCTTGAAAATATTAGGATGTGATACTCCAGCTTTGGCATATGCTAATACTATGATGGAACGATCCTGAGGCTTAAAGTCGTTCAGATGATCGAGTGATACGATATGATCTCCCACTTTCTTAAATAGCTTTGGATGAGGTGATTTTACTTTCTCAAATGCCCATACTGTGTTGGAAAGATCCTGCGGCTGAAAGTTATTGAGATGATCAAGTGAAACGATATGATCTCCCACTTTGTTGAATAGATCAGGGTGAGAAATTTCTGCTTTGGCATATGACCAAACTATATTGGCAAGATTCTGAGGTATAAAGTCATTCAGTTGTTGTTGCCGTGTAACGATATGTTTAGCCACTTTCTCGTACAAATTAGGATGTGATACTTCAGCTTTGGCATATGCTATTAGTATGTTGGAAAGAGCCTGGGGGTAGAAGTCATTTAGATTGTCGAGTGATACGATATGATTTCCTATCCTCTCAAATAGCTTTGGGTGTGGTTCTTTCACTTTCTCAAATGCCCATACAGTATTTGATAATTCCTGTGGCTTGAACTTATCTAATAATGGAATACTCTTCTCGGCAATATGATCAAACAACTTACTTCCATCATTAAGTACAGGCGCATATTCCAGTAATGCATATGCATATGTGATATTAGCAAGAGCCTGTGGCTCAAACTGATGAAGGACGGGTACTACTGTCCTATCAAAAAAGCTAAACACCGCATCTCTTTGTTCAATTAGGATACTGTGAAGATATTCTTCATAACTACCACTACCATATCCCCTCTTACTCCTTTTAAGAGTCTGAATAGTTTTGGCAAAGCTGAGGGTTATTGTGACCAAATCTTTTGGTCCATAACTATGAATTTGGTCCGCCGTTTTGTGAAATATTGCTTGTAATTGTGGTACCAAATGCTCACCTCGCTCTTGATATCTCAATAACCGCGGTACTACAGCCCAAAATGCGGATATATCACGAGGTGATACCTTATCCAAATTATCATACATTGCTTTGATTGCATCATCCAATGTACGGCAATCTTTCATTCTTGGCATTCTGTTTGTAGACTGACGGTCTCTTCCTCGGTCATTCCCTCTACCTCTGCCTCTACCTCCATGATGTGTACCATATCCGATTGTTGAGCTAAATTGACGTAACTGGTTGGCATTAAAATCATTAATACTATTAGTCGATGATATTATATTATTAGCTATTCGAATGTGATGTTTATATGATGAATAGTAGTAGGAGTAGTTTGATGTGTAACAATCATCGGGTAACTGTTTTTTACAATCAACATGACGATATGAAGAAGTGGCGGCAGCAAGGAAGAAACGCCGATGATTTGCAAATCCATATTTGCACCATGAGATTAATTGACTTTGTTGTTGTAGGAATGTAATCATTCTTTTATTGTGCATACATACACATTCGTCTGTAAGTTTTAATAAGCAGATGACGTTAGAAATAGACCGTAGACCTCTTTTTGGGAGTGTATTTTCAATTGAAATTAGCTTGATATCCAGACCACTTGGTACCACGAAACCACTTCCATTCGAAAGGGTATCAAATACTGATCTAATCCTGTATATGACGGTATACCAAATGCTAATTTGACTCCAGCGGCAACTCTAATAGTGGCATTTGCAAAAAATGTTACGTCGGTATCCTTTTGGCAGCCTCTGGTTCAGTATACCATTTGATATAAACTAAACCGCTCGTTAGTATACCGCCATTGGATCTTATACTCAACCCCTTTTTGCAACATATCTCGTCTTTCATCCGCGGTACTTTATGGTAGATTTTGCAAAATAAACATTACCAACAACACATACCACCTAAACAATATACAAGCTATTTGACATTGTAACCTAATGTTGGATCTAATCATATTTGCATTGGCAATATTAGCCACAAAGTATATAAGTCAAAAACATCCCTTATTATCAAAAAACGACAACGACAATAATGATCAGTCCAAACAACAATATCAAACTAACAGCAATAACATAGCACGCTACATATTCCAAATCTGTTTACTAATATCATTAATATTATTCTCATTATCCATATTAGAAGTAGCACCAATTGCATATTTAGTTATTATAGATTCAAGTACAGTATTTATACTTTGGTATCAAGCTTTATTATGGGTCCAATGTATCCTTTTATTAGTGATGCATCCTATCTTTCTTGGTGTTATATTGGTTAGTTCATTATGTATCACTTCAACTACTAATAACACGAATGCATCATCACCACGATCATCTATATCACGAACAACATCAGTATCCGATATCAATAACAATACTACAAATCGAGGACAGAAGAAACGAAGCTCCTTCATAATCGGATTAAACATTCTATGGATTAGTATAAGATTCTTTATGGTATCAATAGTATGGCGTATTATTCGTAAGATTGTTGGTGCTATTATACCATATCGAATTACAAGAGCTAATAATGGTAGTGTCAGTGGTAGTGGTGGAAGGAAGAAGCAGTTAATTGCAGTTTGTCTACTTCTTTCTGCAATGTATTACATGAAATCGTACATACTAGGCAACGGAGAAGATATACCGTACACTGCAGAGGAAGAAGATACAAGCTCAATCTATAGATACATTAGTCTAAAGTTCATGGTATCAATACTGTGCTCCTTTGGTATGTTCATAGCTTCCATTTTAAATGGATTCGGTTGTGCCTCATTACCACACTCCAATCTCGTCGGACTATTCTTAAAACCGACTCCATTATCAGTCATATCAAAGGTAGAAGATGATTTAAAGTATGCCATGAAACGATTGGAAGAGACTCGATGGATGTTATCGGATGTTACTACTCATCAATCTTCTTCTTCATCAATAAGTGCAAGTACAAGTAGTAGCAGTAGTCGTCCATACGGTATTAGTAAAGTATCAGCAACAGACACACAACGAATTGCCCAATTACAAAACGAGGTATTATTCTTAGAAAACTTGGTAGGTGATATGAATGATGATATTAATGAAATGAAATTATCACAATCATTGGCATTAGATGCACGTACATCATGGGGAAGAATACGTGGTATAGTAGGTGTTATATTCTCAATAGTATTGATTATACGTGTATTGGTTGCTGCCAATTCCTTCATGGTAATCTTTGAAAGGAAGGTTGATGAAGGGGATGTGAAATCATTTAATAGTACACGTGATCCTCTAACGAGTTTGCTGGTATGGATGGTAGGGCGGAATATTGTAACTGCCGAGCAGTATGATATGTTCCGTCAGGCTACATCACTTATCCTTGCGGGTATACTAAGTTTGTCACAAGTTAGGGCATTCTTCCGTGTTATTGGTGCGCTGGGTAGAAGATTGAGTAGGATATGTGGTACGTCTTTTCCAATGAATAAGTTAACCTTGAAGAATGGGGGAGGCACAGGTGAATCCACGGCCACCAGTGGCAGCAACAACAACAATGTGGCACTACTACTATCATCCTTCATCATGGGCTGTTACTTCCTAGCCTGTGTAACAGTTGTCAAGATGAACCTTCCCATTGAGTATCGAGCATCATTCTCAACAGCTGTTGGAATTGATTTTGATTTCAATACAACATTACTCAATATGATATTCTTTACTTCGGCATGTGTCACGGCAGTTATATTGGGTAGTTTGTTTGGTATACAGCGGAATAATGTAGAACGGTATCAACTTGAATCTCAGTTGAGTGGCTTATCATCATTGCAAGCAGTGGCGTGAGCATAGCTTTATTAGACTAGACTAATAAGATTTAGTAGGTAAGAGTTCTCATATAAATATAGTGTATCAAAATAGTGTCTATCGTATTCCTAGAGTGTATACCCCTACCTATCTCTGTGGGATGGTGATGTTTAGATAAGACTGATTACGGTGGCATATATCCATCATTCTACCCCTACCTATCTCTGTGGGATGGCGGATGGTGATGTTTAGAGCCACAGTTTCTTTCTCTCCCCACATTTGTATTTGTACATATCACATGTTTATCAAGCATTCTTCTCCTTGAGTAGAGCAATCATTGACTCCCTTGACCCGTCAACCTCCAGTCCTTTTTCGTCCAGCATCTTCCTTAACGTTCCTACCCTCATTGTATTGTAATCTTTATTATCTCCGTCATCTCCTACCTCTCCTCTTGACATAGCTGCTAAGACATCCGTAATCAGACCTCCAGGCACATTATCAAATGATACCTTTCCCATAATATCTCTTTTATTTGCAACGATATAATCCATTACAGCCTCCTTGAGCAGAGCAAGATTCTTGGAGTCAGCGTAGAGTAAGTTATCCATCATATTATCCATTGTAATTTTGGTTGTTTCGACGTATTTTGCCTCTGCCTCGAGTTTGAGGTGAACTACCCCGTACTTATCACAGGCATTAATGATATCTTTTGCATTCTTCTTCAAGTCTTCTTTTGACAGTTTGCCACCGTATGCATAATAAATCATGTGCCTGAATATCTCTGGCTTGACGTCTGTAATTGAAACGGTGGTAATTCCTTCCTCTCCATCCGATTTACACATCTCATATAGCGCTGAAGCATTGTTCTTTAATATGAGCCGGTGGGCATATAACTTTGTAGCAGGTGTCGTCTTCTTGCGTTTACCCTTTGTTTGTTGTTCTCCGCCTACCTCAAAGACCGCATCGGCGGATTCCTCATCCATAAATAATTCGAGTACATTTTTGCGAAGGGGATTTGTTGGTATGAACTGAGGAATTGATTTGTCAGTAGACTTCATTCGAACCTCAATAACCAATGATCCCTCAACTAATGATTTCATGATTGTTGATCTCTTAGCAAAGTTTTTGGCGGAATAAGCGGTATTGGATGAACCTAAAACATCAAACTCATCTGTTCTTGATTTGTGATATACCACTCCTTTACCATCTACATCCCTAACACTGTAACCATACTGAAGCTTAATACTTATACTTGATTTATTGCAAAGAGTAATGGAAACTTTCCCTTCTTCTGAATTAGCTCTACCACTTTATCGGTATATCCCTCCTCAGAATCTAAAGCAGCAAACTCAAATGTTTCTGGTGCATGATGCACAAGTTCTTTGCCATTTGCATCTCTTAAATTACAACCCCATTGGATTTTGATATTCGTGTCTGAACAATTGCAAAGAGTTATGGCAGCATATCCTTCATCTGAATTATCCCTTCCACCAGGATAAATGTACAACCTCCACTTAGTGCCTAAGCAAGAAAATTCAGGTGATTCAACATATTCATCTCTTGTTGTTGTAAGATCAACAAATCCATGGAAGCATACATTAATTGTCGTCCAACGTTTAAAATTCCCTGGTGGTGTACCGACGTCAACTCTACTTGTGCTCATATTTTCTGCCTTAGATAATACTAATATTTGGTATTGCAAAGAAGGTGCCTTTTCTGCGGGTCTAACTAAACCGACCTCTCACGCTTTACGATACTACTACCGATCGAAAGAAGAGGGTTAAAAACTGATTCAAATTGTGTATCGGCGATACGATAGACGATATATTCTAATACCAATTACTGTTTAGAAATAGTAGCCTCTAAAATAAATGAAAGTGTACCAAAAGGCAAAATCTTACTTCTTTTTTTTATCCGGTTTGACGACGGGACAGTACTGTCGATCGAAAGAGCGTTGAAACTACTAAAACTTGAATCTGCTATTGCTGATATAATACCAGACTGTTTTGTGATACATTATATCAACTTGACTTGATAACTTTTGTATTTAAGAGCACAGCTACCAGGCAAATAGTTATCCGTACTGAGTATCTAAATGTACAACACAATTGTATATACGTACTTTCCCACTCTAAGAAAAACGTCTCGACTCGCTTATTTCAACTTTGCCACCTACCGCCGACAACCCACAACCATGCATAGGTAGAAAGATCCAAAGATATCGTCTATCGTGTTTGCAGCAGCACATAAAAACAACCACAGTGTATCGCCCATTGCATAATAAAGAGTGATACATCATACTCAACTACTTAGGCAGAGATCTCCCATATTAGCACTCACATCTCGTGTTTAAAAACTCAGCATCGATCATCAACTATACTATCTATCATGGTGAACTATTCATCAACAGCAACCATCCTCCTATCCCTCCTCTCTACATCATCTATTGTATCTGCCACCACTACCAATAACAAAAATGTTGCAAAGTTTAACCTACGTAAACGTATCATAGGCCGTCCTATCAATTCTAATCAACACAAACTTAGCCAACAACAACAGCATGATGATACCACCGCTGACGCTGGAATTGAACAAGAGCAATATCATCGTACACTGCAATTAGAAAATAGCATGAGTATGCCACCATTGCAACAATCCCAACTAGTCATCGACGGTAGTCCCGAGGGAGAACCAACAGTTGGCCCACCGGCTAACTTAACACAAATTGAACAAGCAGCATGGTGGGATACATTCTTGAATAGTGGACGAGTAGGCACACCGTATCCTACCTATTATCCAACATATAGTCCAACTTCTACCGAAGAAGAAGAGGAGGAAGAGACTGATGCTCCTGTATCATCACCAGTCAGCGAATCACCAGTTAGCTCCGAGCCTACTGAGAGTGTTGCAAAGGCCACTGCTACCGACTCACCTTCCACTCCTCCTGTATCTGCATCTCCTACAAATCCACCAATCTCGTCAGCTCCAGTTAGTTCAGCACCAATAACACCCGCACCAACCTCCTCACCAATAACATCCTCACCAATCACACCCTATCCAACCTACAGTCCAACAATCGATCCCCCATTACTAACAAAAGCAAATAATCTAGGATCAATCTTCGGTCCAGGAATGTATACCGAATGTCAAGGTGATTGTGATACACACTCTGATTGTTTGGGTGATAATTACATGTGTTTTTATCGTGATGATAATGAAGTAGTGCCGGGGTGTGATAATGAGAGTGCTGTTCAAGGAGTTGATTATTGTGTTGAACGTACTAATGAGATATTACAGGAGGTTGATTTGGTAGAGGGTGGTTATGGACGTTGTGAAGGTACGTTTTGTATATCATGAGTAGTTGTATGACATTCTGATGTAGATGAGGTATATACCTATTTGATATGTACCCTCAGACATTCTGCTCACATCTTGTGTACACTTCTATTCTTTCCTAAATAATTAGGTAACTGTAACTCAGACTCCGATTGTCAAGGTGATCTCCTCTGTCAAGAACGTATCGGATGGGATCTAATCTATGGATGTGTAGGATGGGGTGAAGAAAATGTTAACTATTGTCGTGAGAAGACTGATGATGAAAAGTTGGGTCAGTTGTTGATATCTGATGTTTATTCAGGTATTATTATGAATAGTAATGAGGTTGTTGAGACTGAACCAGTAGCAGGAGCTACAGCTCCTAGTAATGAAGTATCATCACCAGTTGATAAGAGGACACCAAAGGTAATCAAACTAATGGATGAGACATCATCCTACTTTGTCGGGTATAACGGAAAACAAGTTACCATTACCAAGATTGATAAGGAAACTGATGAAATATCACTCGATGGGGTAGTACTCAATAGTGATGATACGCATGTCATTTCCAATTGGAAGAATGGTACTGATTTGGTAATTAGTTCAAGTGATATGGAAGATGGGTATGCTAGTATTGATATTGAATTACAGGAGGCTGATTCTCCTTCGTTATCTCCAGAGATGAGTCCAACAGGTGGACCTTCTACCCTTACACCCAGCGGAGGCCCTTCTACATTAGCACCAAGTGGAGAGCCATCTACCTTGTCACCAACAAAGTTGCCAACGGTAAGCTGTCATGTGCTTATGAGCTTGTTAGTATTAGTGTGACAATCTAGATGCACATCTCACCTCTCTCTTTTTCTCCTATCTCTCAGACTACTCCAACAACCTCCCCAACGGTAAGAAGTCATTTCATATAGAATGTTTGAACCCAATCACACTGCCATTACTAACGATACTTCTATCCCGACTTTAATCATGTACAGCCGGTTCCAACAGCCACTCCTACATTATCACCCTCATCATCTCCAACAAAGGAACCGTCCTCTAGCCCGACAGAAAGCCCATCATTTAGCCCAACCAAGAATGTAAGTCTATATCTTTGTCTGTATAAGTATTAAGCTTCAGTATGGTTACAGTGTTAGGGATGTAGATGGTAAA
>Ga0075437_11906_pt1 | contig 30190 bp, 22 predicted proteins | sample MintriMetagenome_FD_74266 | JGI IMG/M metagenome (GOLD analysis project Ga0075437, IMG submission 74266) | Marine eukaryotic communities from Monterey Bay, USA to study complex ecological interactions - Minidiscus trioculatus and... | ecosystem: Environmental > Aquatic > Marine > Unclassified...
TCTTCCTCTTCTTCTTCTTGGTACGCATCTTACCCCTAGCAGATTGTGAATCTTTAGAAGGTTGTATATGATATTTGATATCTTTAATTTGGATACCTTCTGTACTGTCATCAACATTTGATAAACTACCTAGCTGTTGTTGTATAACATTACCAGCAGTTATAATGCATAATCCGTTTAGATGTCGATGTACTACTTGATTACCAATACTATGAGATTGCTTATTAGATGTTGCTTCTGATATAGATGAGGTATCCTCCATCAAAATGTCATAGGAGGCATCAAAGTATCGATGAGGAGTGCCCGGCCTGCCGGATGATGAACGTTTGTTGAATGATATATCTGTATATGATTTAGAATTATCAGTTTGTTGCTTCTTATTGTGGTTACGCTTTTGTTTGTTGCCTTCTCCATCCAACTTTGATGATGATGGGTGATTATCGACTTTGTTGCTCATTTTTTGTTGCAATGGATTTCTCTCGCTAAAAAGATGATACCATTATACTGTCACTGTTCTTCTAGACTAACTCATACACTGATCTATATCGATAAGAGATTCCTGATTGAATACGCTTGCCGTTATATCTCTCGCCTATCTCCTATCATGCAATTTGCAATAAAAATCCTTTGGCGTTTAGTCACTAAAATATCAATTCGATTCACAAAATTGAGCGGCTATTGGATGGATATAGGGTGTAGTTTGTGGTATGTACTTTATGATAGTAGGAAGAGGAACCTTAAAGCTGTACAGATATAGGGATTGTGGTATAAGCAATTAGCTGCTGTAAATGTGAGTACGTCGGCGGGGTGTGTGATGCCGAAGATAGACGGGTTTGTGCATGTATTTTTTTTGTGCATATATTATGAGCTAAATTTTGTGATGGTGTTACCTTGGTGTACCTACAGCGAGTTAATCAGTTTTTAAGCCTGCTAAAAGTACTCGTTGACCGAAATATATTTTATATTATAAATGATGCGCAATACGTCGGTGTTGTTGCCGAATACCGAAGAAGAGTTGTGTATATTCAGTTTTTGTGCATATGACGTGAGCATAAGTTGGTGTATGGTATTATGGAATATAAAATGGCATGGTTACATGTTCTCATGATACTCATTTCTAATATACAGTCTATACTTCACCTATCTATATTGATATTGATAGTGTATATCATCATCGTATAAACAACTAAAAAATGCCGGCGTCGTCGAGAAAGAGAAACAAAGGAAAGGATAGAAAGGCCAAGAAGGAGGAATCTAAAAGGATTGAAATGTATAATGATTGGCAGAGTTGGGCACGTGGGAAAAGCAAGAAGATCTATGGGGTCACGTTAGGACTTGAATTGGAAATACCCCAATGCAATCACGGTTTGATAGCTATCCTACCAGAAGAATCACATCCTGTTTCTAGATTCATAACAGATTTTTTCTATAGTGATAATGCGGACTTTATTACCATATTTCGAAGACATCCAGAAGTACAGAATGATGTTAATTACCAGAAAATGGCAGCAGAAATCTTTATTCGGATTGAAACAAACGGTTTGATAGAAGACAATGCTACGGGGGTCAACGTTGCTAAAGCGATTATAATTCTAGAGAACTATGGCAAGACTGGTGAATATGTGTCAACTGTCACCAGTCGTAGTGTGGCATTAAAGATCAGAAATCAGAGTGGAACTATTAATAGCAGGCGTGATCTACTAAAGTTCTATCGGAAAAGAATCACATGTTCATGTTTGAAGAAGATGCATATAGAGGCAAGAAAGACTCTACCAAAGATAGGTATATGTGATCACTGTGAAGAAGTGAAGGAGCGTACATTGCTGATGGTATGTAGTAGATGTATGATATGTCAGTACTGTTCTAGAAAGTGCCAAGTAGCAGCGTCGCCTAAGCACCGTGTACTCTGTGATATGTTTGCCGAGACTCACAAGAAGACAATTTCGAATGATGCTTAGTGACAGCAACATAAACTAATACTTAGGGAAACTAATTGTATAATATCTTTTCAACTCTTCATTTAAATACTTAGCAGTACTATTGTATATAAAAATCTACACTAAAGACCACACCTCATTCATTAATGATAGTATTTCCTTCTGTTGGTCTTTCACATCACTAACACCCCATTCATCCAACTCTGCCAATTGCTTTGTCAATATCCATGGTTCTTTCTTATACAGATTACTCTTACTCTCCCATAATGATACATCTGACTTCTTCCCTCTGGCTCTTCTTCTTTGTGGTTGAGATACCAAAGCCAAGTTACCAATACGAGTTGACCACTCCTCACGTTCCTCTTCACTTGACCAGTTTTGTTGTATCATATCTACAGTGGCATCATCATGATCTACTGGAATGTTCTTCCTCTCTTGCAACATGACATGTGAGTTCATTCGTTTCAGGATAGCGGCAGCCAATCGTTTGCCACCAGCGGTAACACCAAACTCATATGTGTTCATACCCTCCTTCATTGACGAAGCCATATCCTCCTCGTCGTCATCTGATCCCTTTGAACTTCCCATGGCCATGGCATCTAACAGAGCAAACACACGAGAGTGTCGTTGCATCGGAGACGGACGAGTTAGTGCCATCCAGAGAGTCCACTTCTCAATCAAGGGAAGTATCTCATCAAGATACCGAGAGATGATTGCCTTACTACTAGCACTGTCACTACCGGCAGCATATTCCAAACTCAATAACAACTCCAATATGGCAATCTCTGCTTCCTTAGTCGATGTAACTCCCATTGTTATATCACGGAGGAATGTCAGACGAGAAATCACTATATCTCGTTGTTTCTTTGTCATACTCTTCTTGTCTGACGAGAGAAAGGCAAACTCATCCCATTGTCCAGTACGAAACTTGTACAAGGCAATTGACGATGGTTCAATCTCTTCAAGGAAGAAGTCTTTACCCTGCCATGGTTGCACTTGGTCTTGAGAGTCGATTTCTTCTTGTTGAGGCTGTTGCTGTGCTAGTCGTTTGTTCTGTAGCCACAACTCTTGTCGTAGCCATCGTTCCCACTCATAGACCTCATCACCTCCTCGACTACGAATCTTGGTCCGTAGTGCCGCACTGGCTCTTAGCAAACATGCCGAGGCTATGATATCTCGTCCAACCGATTTGACACTGCTGCCTTCTTCTTTCGATGATGTAGGCTCAACAGCCAAACCATCCCATGAATCAAACGTATCATACATATCACTCTCTTCTAAAGTATATCTAAAACATACCAATCCTTTAAAATCATCAACTGGTTCATTATCCATACCCTTACGACCTTGACTCATTACTATATTCCGGGCTATTAGTGATGTTTCAGGTATACATACTAATAAATATACACGCTCTACGATATAATCTAATAATCGTAATCGTTCACGTGTTGTTAATGTTGTTAATCGATTGGAGATGTGTATAAAGTTGTTTAAGATGCGTGTATTGGCTATTGATAGTGGTGATAGAAGTTGTGTCTTTTGTTTGGTGGTTAATGAAGTATAAGATTGTGTCGATATCTCTTCCTCAGGACTCTCAGCAGGTGTAGAAGTATCACCAATCAATATCTGATTCAACAATACATTATCCCTTTTCCGTAAAGTTATCCTCATTACATCCTCCTTACGAACTTTCGTTGGCATTAACATATTACTAATTTCATTAGCTGTGGCATCTAACGCCACGGCACGCTTACCGCCACCAACACTAAATCCATATCCATTAACTTTATTCCTCTCTTCTACTTTTAATAATTCATTTGCCTCACTTTGAAAAGAGTTTCTTAATCCAGCTAATAGTAAATTGAGTGTCACTAAGCGTTGTTGTCCATCATATACATCGTAACGATTACCCAATCCCAACGTTGTCGAATCCCAATCAGATGTTGGTACCAATGTTATTTGTGATAATTCATAATCTGTAGTTATTGTTAGTAGGTTGTTACTGTTTGATGTTTCCTCTCTTTTACTTTCACTTTTATCATTATCACTACTTTCATCACCTTTGGTATCCTTATCATAGTCATCACTAACTCCGCCTAAATTACCCAACGCTGCATCCATTAAATCATCTAACAACACATCTGTTTCTTTATTTGTCCATTCATATCCTCTAACATTTGATTCAGTTATGAATATGTAGTCTCGACCATCGAAGAGTGTTCCTAGGGGTAGACGTGTTGTTACTGTTGTTTGTGTTGCTGTTTGTTGTGTAGATTGTGTTGTAGATTGTGAGGGAGGTTGAGGGGAGTTAGTGAAGGCTGGTGCCGCGAAGAATGGAAGGGAGGCACCATTGTCTGATGATGTTTGGGAGAGTGATGTTGATGTTGAGGTTGCAATGAAATGATCACATCTTGTGATCAATTTCGATTTTGGGATAGTGAATGATACAGCGTCTTTGATTAGACTGCATGATATGAGGATGTAGAGTATTGCAACGAGCATGACTACAGCAATATGATGATTATCTTAATAGAGCCGCCGCGATAAATAGCAATCCTCAACTTGCATTGCATTAAAGCAAATTGAAGCAAATCTGGGGATTTAGGTTTGATCGCCAAAATATCCTTTACGGCCAAAGTTTGCAAAAGCATTCATTTGATTGCAACTCCTAATTGCAAATAGTATTAGATAACAAAACTAGTTATGTTGTCGGCGGGTATAGAGTCATCTTCTGCTGATGATCCTACTTTGTTATGGAAGGAGGTGGGGGAGAGTCTACTTCTCTCAAAGAAAGGTATGTTGAATATACATGCTAATGCTATATATGTTTCTTTCGTCAACTTATATGTGAACTTCTATACACTACACTAACTAAAACTATGTTGTCTCATTATTCCTCCTTTGGTACATATAATACTTATGTATACACCCTTGGAATTGCATAACTAAACGTGATGCATGTTGTGCATATTAAACATATGATATGTACCTCGTATCGTATCTTTATGTATCTTAGTATCATCAAAGAACATCATCAAATCGTTAGAGAATGCAGTAGCTGTACCCTATTCTCCAAGGAAGGTTTGCTTTATCAGTGCCCATTTAAAAACTATCATAGATGCAATTCTTGATAAGAAGTATGATGTAGTGGAGAAAATGACAAAGAAACAGGTTGATAAGATATTAAAATTGGCAGTTGAGATTATGTGCAAAGTTAACATTTACGATAGTCTTCATGTACTTGCAAGTATATTTGATAAGAAGAAAGCATTCTATGCGGACGATACGAGCCATTTAACTTCGGGATGCAGTGGAGTACGCATTAATCAAATCAAGATCTTTTCAAAACTAAAAGGCTTTAATCAACTGTCGGCATGTTTATCCACACCACAGCCTCAAGGAAGGTTGGAAAGGATCTCTCCATTCTTACCTTCATTACTTGAATCATTATTTGAGGCAATTACTATAACAGACGAGAAGGAAAATGGAAATGCATACATTATATCCAATGCAATCATGAAACAACTAACCGAATTGGATGAGAAGGTACTCGTCACTTTACCAACGAAACAGATACATCAAGTGCTAAATGAATTGCAAAGACTGAACAAACGATTGACATTCTCAAATTATAAAGAAACGAAACTATTGGACTATTACGGCTTCTGCCAGAGTGTGGTATTGAAATTGATACGTCTTGATTCGGTAGAACACAAGTGCTTCGGTTTGAAAGTCATCGAGGCATTGATTAGATCAACTCATATGCCAAGGTCATATACAGTTTCGGGGGCAGGATGCCCACGTGTTAATGGAAAGTATGAGCTCTGCTCTTCTTCAATTGAAAATGGGTGTATTACAGGAAGATCAACAGTTGTTTACAAACATGAAAACCCTGCCAAGACAATGAAGATACATCCCTGTCTCATGACTGAAGCGGGCGAAACATTCTTGTCTACTTGGTGGTTTATAACTGAATCAAACACAGATTACTACTTCCACAAGTCAAAACTACACGAACAGGATAAACCATCATCAACTGGATGGACTGTTTGTGGTGGCGTGGCTGACCCTCCACCGACGCTTGAGCCACATCAAACAGACCTAGTTCCAATCGGAGAAGAACGGAATACACTTGAACAACAGCTCTCCAAATGGATTGTACAGAACAAAGTATTTGATATAGTCACCGAGGCACAGAATAGTTTTATGGAAACTCCGACTGCAATTGTAAAGTTCCTATCCAAAGTTAATGGAGGAAATGATTGCTCAGGGGTACGTTCTGTCCTTGATCAGAAGTCGGCACTATTGGAGCCGATCCTCCCTCTATTATCAGAAGATATTTCCTCAGCACATCAATCATCATCAGCTGCTGCATCAGCTCAATCACCAACTTCTGTTGCTGCATCTACTCCATCGTCTGGTGCCTTTTCTGCCATTAGTGCTGCCAAACAACGACTTGCAAGTGCTGAGAGGTGGAAAAGATCTATGGAAAGTGTCATGCAACAGTATCTACTTGCATCAAATGAGGTACAGAATGCAAGGCAGTCTTTGAAACAGTTGGAGGATGCTCATCAAGTCATTAATATTGATTCTGATGCGGATAGTGATGATGATCAAGAGGTAGATGGGGATAAAAAGCAATCAGCAAAGCGTCAAAGAAGATAAGAGGCGTGGGCATTAATTGATTAGGTGTAATTACGATATTAGGATTATTTACTTTTACATATAATTGACTTATTATTTTGAATTTTTGTAGCTCTTTATGGTACATCACATGCCACTGCATGCTGACGAGCCCGGACAAAGTTGTCACAATCACCTCGATGCTCAGGTGACGCTGCAACTTGACACTCCCTCGAGCAATAATGAGTGAACATGCATCTACTGCAGCACATCAGCAAAGAACGCTCTTTTATCTGGTCGCAATTACAACATTCCCCGAGCTTTGGGATGGTTCTCCTTGCCTCTAAATGCATCTTCTTCAAACATTTGCATCTCATTCTTTTACGGTAAAACTTCAACAAATCACGGGATGCATTAGTAGTACCACAATAAAGATCTCTATACCTTGCTGCCACAACCGGTTTCACTGAATTTGATATGAAGTCAAGTTTCGCATCAAAATTTTCAAGTATTGTAATGGCATAGGCAATACTGATGATGAATTGTTGAGATTTTCTGTCTTGATTTACTGTATCGGGTACACAAAGTAAATTTGCCCCAATCCTTGTCAACATGTCCGCTGCTAATTTCCGTTTACTACTATCATTCCAGACGTTTGGATGTTTTTGGATTTGCATTGCACAACAAATATGAACATATGAATTTTGAAACTGGATGAGATGTTTCGGGTACCTCGCCGAATCCATGATTACATGGAATATTTAGTGCCATACCACCTGATGACACCATGTTTCCCTGTGCCCAACGATGCCATGTCTGTTGCACTTCCAACCTTTTAGCTTCCTCCTTTCCAGCAGCCTTCTTAGCTTTTCTCTCCTTTCCCCTATTTCTCTTCCTCGACGACGCTGGCATTTACTTGTTTAATCGGAATACACTACTAATATAGATAGGTGAATCATAGGTTGCATATTAGACACGAAAGCATAATAACAACCATACCATTTATATCCATAATTCCTCGTATTTCACATACACAATAACTACCAATTTTGTGCTCATATCATATGCACAAAAATGATAAACGCAACACCCTTCGGTCTCCGACAACAACGCCGACGTATTGCACATTTGCAACCTATCATATTGAAACCATCATCAAGTTTGTAGATCAATCCTCTTAGCAGGCATAAACTGTCATTCCATAACCTTCCATAACTCACATATACACCGACATAAAATTTTGCTCACATCATATCCACAAAATATTGGAAATGATACAAACATCCATCATCACACACCCCGCCGACGTACTCACATTTACAGCAGCTAATTGCTTATACCACAATCCCTATATCGTTACAGCGTTAAGTGTATTCCTCTCTATTCCTCTTCCTATTCATCAAGTACCAACTCCTACACCCGTAGCTTATTACTGTGAATCAAATTGATATTTTAGCGAGCAAACGTCGTAATCGAAGGAGCGTGTGTAAAGGAAGTATGTTATCAGCGGCGCGGCGACCATATATATCTTCGGAAGGATCTCTTATCGATATCGATGAATTTGTGTTTGAGACAGTGCCGAGTAATCCTGAAAGTAGTAAGATTCAGAGAGCAATTCATATTGCAACAAAAACATGAGTAGCAAAAGTCACCCATCAAAGTTGGATGGAGGAGGCGCCAATAAACGAAAGCGTAGCCGTAATAACAAACAACAAAACGATAACAGTACATCATACGATGGTATATCATTCAATAAACGTACATCATCGGGTAGGCCAGGCTCTCCTCATCGATATTTTGACAGCTCATATGACATTTTGATGAAGGATACCACATCAGATTATAATGTGATAGAATCAGAAACAACACCTAATAAGCAATCATATGGTATTGGTAATCAAGTAGTACATCGTCATCTAAATGGATTATGCATTATAACTGCTGGTAATGTTATTCAACAACAGCTAGGTAGAGCATCGAATGATGATGACAACAAAGAAGATGGTATCCAAATCAAAGATATCAAATATCATATCCATCCTTCGAAAGATTCACAATCTGCTAGGGGTAAGATGCGTACCAAGAAGAAGAAGAGGAAGAAACAACAACATCATCAATGTATTATACAGCAGAATAATGCTATAGCAGAAGGTGAGGTAGAGGTAGAGGGTAGTAGCAAGACAGAAGTAGCAAATCATGATGGATATGTATCACCCAAAGATAAATTATGTACAGTGACCTTATCAAATGGTAAAGAGATACAATTGAAATGTATTGTCGAGGGCACAGTTATTGAGATTAACAATCGCTTGGTTGATGGATTAAACAGCAGTAGTGACGCCGGCACTACAGAAGGAGATGTATCTTTACTAATGAAAGAACCGCTGTTAGATGATTACTTAGCAGTCATCATGCCAAGTCAAGGTGTCTTCCCACCAAGATAAGGATAAGTTTGTCATACGTTAATATAAAGGCCGCGGGTATTAGTAACGGCAGCTTAACGGCAGCGTCGAGTTGGTATCCTAGATGTGGGACCAAGACATTATATTGAATGGCAAACATGACATGATTCATTAGGCCTTAGTATACATTGCAGAAACAGTCAACAGATCACATAGTACATAACTTGTCCATTTCAATTCAGTTCAAAGATTCAGTTCAAAGATTATATTAGGTAGACTCGTATCAGATAGCCAACCAGGCAGGATGAATACCAACGACCTTCCCATCGGGATAATGACACATGTGGCATCCTTTCTGCCCAAGCCATCGAGGGCTCTATTTGTCGTGTCACTAACTGCACCATCATCTTCATGGCAGAATACAAATGAAGAGAAGCAATTATCAGAGACAAGTAAAGCAATCATGTCACCCTCATCTCAATGGGAGATACTTGACTTTGAGGAAGTTGAAAAGAGTCTTGCCAAGAAGTTAACGGACAATGACTTGTATGCGGTATTGTCATGCATCAAGGAAACAGTCAAACGATTGAAACTTACAGGATGTATCAACATCACTGGCCGTGGACTGTCACCTCTACAGTTTTCTACTGCTTTGGAGCTCATAGATCTAAGTCTTTTGAAACAGTACGAAGATACATCTACTAGGATAGAGTCGAGGTTATGTCAAGAGACTGTCATTCCTATTCTTGGTAGTATCATTTCTGTTCAAGGCTGCTTATTAAAGCATATCCAGTTTCTTCATGAGTGGATCAGAGCTCCGAGTACAAGGTTTGTGAACTTTAATAACAGTTACGCACAGCACCTTTATCGTCTTGGCATCAGCTGTTCGAAATGTAATAATGTTATCAGAGGCCGTACTAGGCATATTTCGTTAAATGACATTCTATTTTGCTGCTACAGTTGTTTGAAACCAATCTGTGAACGCTGTGTTAGGGTTAGGATCTGTGGAATTTGCGACAAAATGTATTGTTCCGGCTGCTTAAGGGCTAATCAAAGAGACAGTTGTACACAATGCTTTATGACTGTATGTGGTGGATGCAAGTATAATCATATGAGTCAGTGCTCTGGTTGTGACGCTAAACGCTGCAATAAATGTTCACGAATCTCGGGGCCATTGTGTCGAAACTGTATTGAATTTGACAATGATGTTTTGGACTGGTTTGAAGAAGAATCTGATGTTGATTTAGAACCATACATCGTGCACCCAGGCGTTAGAAGGAGTAACGAAGAATTCTATGAGGGAGTAGAGGAGTAACGAAGAATTCGAAGGATGATTTGTTATGAGACGTTCAGGTCTAGGTTGTGTACAAAAAGAAAGATTTCAACAATGTGAAGTGACTATGATGGAGAAATCAGTTTATAAGAAGAAACCAGGTGAGGATCGATTGTGAAGAAGAAACAATCTATGAAGGGATACAGTGGAGACGCTAACTCAAACTTTAGAATACATGTTAATCAAACTAATTAGTTAAGAGATACTGAATAGAACTACATCTCCACTCTCTTCTGCTCTTTGCATAATCTTGTCGTCTCATCTTGAGTGTTTAGTAACCTCGTAACGTTTTTATATACTCAGCTTTTGATACATGCCCGTCTTTATAACGAAGAAATTCCTCATACTTGGATCGATCTTCACTTTTCATCTCATCACACGAATGCTGATACGCCCGTAATGTACTTGCATACTCATCTTTTGTTACATGCCCATCTTTGTACCCTTCTCCGACCTTTTTCAGTGAGCGTTCCTCTCCACTCTTTGCTGCAATCACGAAGTGTTTCATTGCACGATCTAGGTTACCATCTTCTTCCTCAAGCATCCCAAGAATATACCTTGCCACTTCGTGTCCCCCAATCGCTGCTTGTTCATAATGGTGGATAGCTTTGTCCATATCTTGCTCAGTCACTTGGCCTTTCATGTATAAAACAGCAAGGTTATAATCGGCACGTAATGATCCAAGCTCTGCTGCCTTGGAGTATAATTCAATCGCCTTTTCATAGTCCTGTGGCAAACCCTTGTTCCCATTTCTATATTCCAATCCTAAATGATAAAATGCATCGGCATCATTCAGTTTCATTCTCTTTTTGAATCTTTTGATAAACTCTTTTTCAGAACATTGTATTGGCACTCTACAGAATGAACACCATTCTTTCATATTTCCCTTGTTTATTTCTAATGCAGAAGCAAACCCGCATCCACAACAGAGCACCTTTCCACAACATCCTTGATATGATGTGCTTACACCACACACATCAGCGGCGAAGGGCATCGGCAGCATACAAAGTGGACAATCATTTTTCGGCGGAGGGTCTTTAAACAATTCATCATAGGATATGAAATTCTCGTCTTCATTATTATCAGACTTACCACCAACACAATTATTACTACCCAAACTATACTGTTCACGTTTACCATTATCAGTATTGCACTGTTCAATATTTTGTGCCAATGATGTGTACTCTTTTTTGTTTGATAATATCTCCTCATCCTTATCATGCCCAGCACCTTCTGATACACTATTTTTACTATTAGATATATTCACATTGCTTATATTAGTCGATAGAGTATCAACATCTGTACTAATTGAGGCTGCTTTATCATTATTGTGTGATGCACCGTCTTTGAGTTTAGGTTCATGCATCTTTTTTTTACAATCTGTAGTATCTATTATCCACTACTACGACCACCACTTCGCTGCTTCAATGACTGATTCTTATTTTACTGATAGTGATGAGGTCTATTGATAATTGGTTTATCTCCTTCTCTTATCCAACTTTATCAGAGTTTGTAGCGCCTATTACATATTGACTTTGTGTTGTTTGAGTCGTTTCATCGCTAAAAAATAAAGTTGATTCACAGGTTGGCCAACTCACATGCTCTTATTTCTTCTACCATGGTGTCCGTAGGCTTCCTCTTTGCTGCCGCTGCCTGCTCTATTTTCGCATATAATCCTGCATATGCATTCCATCAGTCTTTCGGTGGCAGCTTGTTGAATAACAGCCGTACCGCTGCACAATCTCATACTAAAAAAATGACAAAACTATCTTCCTCCACAACTGCAAACAATAACGATAGTCTATCACCCACTACTTCTAAATCATACCTCTATAACCCAACAGAACGTGATGAGCATTACAATGGCAATATAGCACAATATCTATTAGACTTGAATGATGATGGTGCAACATTTAACTTCTGCGGAGGTATGATGTTTCAATTAGTTTTGACGGAAAAATTGAAATCACATTTGCAATCTGTTGCAGCAAACGATAGCGAGCAACAACCAATTATATACAAAGAACAATTAATGAATCGTATACCAAATTATAAGAAATCATCATTTGCTGATAATATATCAATCTTTCATGGACGAGAGTTACGTGGGATACCCACGGCCAATGGCGGGATGAACTTTGTATTACAATTAAGTTATGCTGATCCAAATGGCGAGCTTGATGAATCAGAATCACCACCAGCATTAGGAGCAGCGGGTACATGGACTGGTAAATCTGTAGATAAACAAGGATGGTCAACACAGGAAATTAACACATATGACGGATGGCGTCCTGATACATATCGTAAATGGCGTACAGCCGAATTATATGAAAGTGAAGGATATACTACATTTACAAAAGATTTCAATGGTGCAAATAAGGGATATGGATTAAATCATCGTTTTTATTTACATTATGATAATTCAAATAGAATGTGGCTAAGTGCCGAGGATGGATGTGAGGGTACTCCGGATGAGGGGAAGAGTTTAATTAATAAGCTTGGTGGTATGTTGTTTGGGAAGTAAATATATTATAATGAGTTAGTCTGTTTATGCTTCATCGCCTCAGTCCTTTGTTTACTTTTCATCTCGTCCATAGACACTTGGTAAGCCCGTAGCGTAGTTGCGTATTCATCTTTTGTGACCAACCCCAATTTGTATCCAGTCCCCACATTCTCCAAACATTTATCATATCCAGCCCTCGCTCCATGTTTCATCGATTTGTCTATGTTGCCATTGTTGTATTCAATTGAACCTAAATTGAACCTTGCTGCCTCGTGCCCCCCAATCGCTGCAAGCTTCAAATGATAGATACCCTTCTCACTATCTTTCTCCATTCCTTGATGACCAGATCGATATGCAACAGCAATATTGTAATTAGCCTCTGCGGAGCCAAGATCTTCTGATGCCTTATTCCACAATTCTATTGACTTGATGATATTTGGTGTCAACCCATAATCACCACGCTCATATAGCAATCCTAGCTGAACATATGCTCGAGCATCGTTCAACTTCATTCTTTTCTTGATCCTCTTTAGTGCTTCCTTGTTTGATGTCGGCAGTGGTAATCTGCAAAATGCACACCAAGGTTTAATATTCCCCTTTTTCATTTCACCGTGTTCCGCCATAGAGCACCCAGTACACAGCATCTTTCCGCAGCATGGCATATACGTCGTTCGCACTCCGCATATTCCATTTGCATATGGCATGGGCAGCAAGCAAAGTGGACAATCTTCTTTTGGTGGATGATCTTTAAAGAGATCATCATCATTAGATATATCAACCCCACTGAGAATATCCGATATGGCATCGATAGAGCTAATATTAGTACGAGAGGTATTGTCTACGTCATCTTTATTGTCAACTTTTTGTGCATATGATGTGCACGCCTTATCTTCGTCATCACCCTTACCGCCCTCGCCACCATACGCTACAGATACATCACTTGACGAGCTCATCATTTCAATTAGACCACTATTGTTGTTATTGTTTGCAATAGAAGGAGCCGATAGTTCTGTATAGTTAATGGTTATCTTTCTGAAGTATTACTTCTTGGCTGTAGGATACCGTAGTAGGATACCTACCGAGTCAAAATCTTTCTCGAGCAAAAAGCATTTTGCATCCTAGTGTGAGGCGCTATTGGACGCCAAATATGCAGTCTGTATATACCTCATATCTCTCTTCATCGCCCCATAGTGTATATTAACATGTGGTCCAATACACCCGTGAAAGCTGTGGCTGTAAATCTCTTAGTTGTCATTTTCTTCACATCTCAAGTTGCAACATCATCTCCCTATCTCCAAGAACAACATTGGTATACAAGTCCAACAGTAAACAACATCTATACTGGAAATCGTATCCTCTCATCAGATTCTAGTGGGAGCTTTCCAAACAAAATAGATGTTATAGATGTGACATTGCCAAGTGATGTGAAATGGCTTGTTGCAACTACTTTGCTCACATCTTATGCACAATCTTCCTCTACACAAGAGGAAGCAGCACAGTTTGTAGCAACTACACAAGATGGATTAGCTTATGTAATATCAGCTAATGGTTCTATAGACCAAATTGTTGATTATGTATTAGATGATAGTGACGTCGATCAGCCACCGCTAGTCTCAACCTACATTGAAGAGTCGTCAAATCAATTTGTTTATCATGTCCTACACATGTTTATGACTCAGTATACATCTATATTGATAACAGTGGTGATATTGTACTGTATGATTTAGCAACTGAGCAGATTCGAGATCAGCTGCAAGGCATGAATGCTATGTTAGATGGTCGAATTGTCAAAGCTCCTCAAAATGTGTTCGATATGAAGAGCAGTAGTGTTGATACGACGAAGACAAAGCTGTTTGCAGTATACGGAGGATCAACATCATTCTCACATTGTGTATTAAGAGATTGTATAGAAGGATCAACACTAATCTTCATACAAGTAACCCAACAACAACAATCAAACATCAATGGCAACAGCTCAACACACTCAATGTCAATCCAAAGAACAATCACACTACCAACAAACACAGTATACGAATGTCTATATCCAATGTTTATACAAAATGGTACAAGTATAGTAACAACAGTTGCTAATTCAAATAAAGGTGCTTGGCTACGTGTATATAACGTATGTACTGGTGAAATCTTATCAGAATCAAATTACTTGGGATGGGGATGGAGACACATGCTATTTTATAACAACTTTGCACCTCTTAATGATGATCCATTGTATTCATTGGTGGATGTGTTAACACCACATGTTAGGAAACAATTGGAATTCTTTGATATATCTTCTTCTCCTACAATGGAATTACAAACATCGACAAGTAAATATACAACTCATGATATTGGATGGAGGAATTTAGATACGGGTATTAGTGGTGATTTGAATGGAGATGGTATTAATGAGGCTATATTGTTTGATGAGAATGTAGAGAATATGGTTAGTTTTCAATTGGTAAACAATGGAGATGGTAATGTTACTACAGAAGAGGTATGGAGAATGCCATTGATTGGTCGATTGACAACTAATATTGCTGCTGTGTCGTATGATGGTGGAATTGGATTGGCTGCTGCTTCGGGAAATAAGGTTCGTCTTTGGATATCACCGTCATCCACATCGTCTTCTCAGGATGATACCGAAGAAGAAGCTACCTCGTCTAAAAGTACCACAAGTGCCACGTTACCGGTTATATCATCGTCAACAACTACTCCTCCCGATGACACAACGGTTACTTCCACAACATCCACGGATACGAGTATCATCACGAGTAGCACCGAGAAACCATATGCCTCAAATGATGTCGAATTAGACATATCTACTTCCAATGCCAATACAGATCAAATGGCTGAAGAACTTAAGAATTGCGGTGTACAAGTAAACAAGGTGGGAGTGAGAAGGAAGATATCAAGCACTGCCAGTTTAGTTTTGTTTCTAATGATTCATATCACTATTATTATTTTTTTAACATAAATGCATCCTAAAGTTTGAAATCGTATGCTACCTCAATAGCGTCTCTTTCTATACCCTCATCTTCTATCCTTTACACCTCGGCATAGCCTCTCTTCTTTCCAGACTGTCCATTATCACCATTGTCATCATCATTTAGATTCATAACAGGCAACTCCGGTAGACTATCCAATCCACTAACCTGACCATTATTCACAATCATTTGCTGCTGCTGTACAAGTGGTGATACCACATTCGCCCCTTCTGCTACATTCATACCAAACTGCTGCTCGTATATCTCCCACTGCTGCCCATTCAACCCCACCCCTTCTCCACCCATCGGCATAGCATCATCAATAACAATACTCGGTAATTGAACATAATCCATAATCAATCTTCTTAATCGATTAGTACGATTACGTCTCATTTGTAATTCATATTCCATTTCGGAGATGCGACGTTTTAACATTTCTTCTTCGGAAGAACTCATCGGTAATGGCGGCGCTACGTTTGTAGAAGAACTTGGGGAAGAGAGGGACGAAACTTGTGTTTCCAACGTTGATATACGATGTTGTAAATGTGATATACGGTACGATTTGAGTTTGTCATTATCTGCACTTTTTCCTCCGCCGTAGTATTGTTGTTGATATGTTTCCATTGTCGGTGATGCGTCATTATTTGATGATGATGGGTTTGTGGCATTGTTGGATGGAGGAGATGGCCACTGCTGTTCGTCGTCGAGTTTGCCAATCTCCATGTCGATATCATCATCATCGCTTGCTGTTACTTGCTCCTCTGATACAGTTCGTACATTATTAACAGTAGTAGTAGCGGTATCAGATAGATCTAATTCAATATCAGACATATCATCTAATATTGGATTGGTAGTTTCTGATGTTTGACTACTTCGTCGACGTGGCGAGGTGCGTCGATTGTTGTTAGCAGGTTGATGGTTGTTGTTATCTTTGTCTACCTCCATTGTGTCATCATTGCTGTTAACATTGGTATCAGCGGCGGTCGTAGAAGTGTCATCCTTCAATACAGATCGAGTAAATCTACGGCCTGTCATTCTTCTTCTATTTCTATTGTATTGCAATTGATTGATTGATAATGTATGCCCCTCCTCTGTATTGCGATGTTAATATTCTATCCCTCTATCTGCCTATTAATTAAAGTACGTGTCAAACACATGTACGTTCACCCTCTTTATATTTATGAGTGTATCGTTCATGGCACAAACAATAAAGCAAGTGAATCAATAAGTGTCATCAAATTTTGAGCCGGCCCTTCGAATCACATAAAGATACCTGGCATTTTGGATTGTCGCTTGAGAAAGAATGACTGTCGTAAGTCACGTTGCTCTCCCTTGAGACTATTAGTTAGGGACCAACAATAGCAGCGTAACTAACACTAACAACAAACTAATCATGAGTTATGTCGGTAGAAGAAGAAGATCAAAAGATTAGATAGCAGCTCTTCTTCGCTAAGCGGCCTACGAGGAGCCAAGAACGAGCAACAAACGATAATATCAATTGCAAATCAAAATTCGAGTAGTATATTTTCAACTACATCTGATATAACTAATGCAACCACCTATACTAACAACAACACAATAGTTTCTGATACTACTACTACTAATTTAAAAATGAATGACAGTGGTGTATATTACACCTATGATAATATACTACAACAAGCTAATAGCAAACAGCGCAATAATGACCGTCAGCGCCACAATCGACATAACCATCATAACACAAAACAATCTACGTACATATCAATAATATCAATACTAATAATACTCTTCATAAATCACTATTATATATCAAATAATAATAATAATTATCAACTATCACCAATTGATATACTATCTGATATACTCCTAACTCCCTTCACTTCCACATACTACTCTTCGACTGAATATGATCTCTCCTCCAATCCTACATTACGCTCTCTCTCCTCCTCCAATATTGGCAGTGATATAATAGACGAATCTCAACGACCAAAATTTGTATATGAACATCCCTACGTATCATCATCATACTACACATCCACTACTAACTTTGATACATTAAAATTAAATGAGGAATATCAAGTTATTCGAAATTTAAGAAGGGAGGCTGAAGAACGTAGGGGTAGTTACAATTATAACAGTTATGATAGTAATAATAATGAAGAGAAACATAAAACAAAGACGAGGCTAGCAATCGTTCGTCCATTTTGTGAATTTGATGCAGAGGCATTACCAACTACATTTACCTGTTGGGATGCATTACCGCCTTGTAAGGCTGCCTCTGATGCTAATGATTACGACTCCGAAGAAAAGGGGGGATTTGAAGTTAATAATTATGGAGAATTGGTTAGTTATAGAAACTCTACAGCTGGTCAATCATTATACAATCAAACAACAGAAGAAGAGGACAGACATACATTTGATCAAGTCGGATCCAATGCAATGAAACACGCCGCAGCCGATGTATTCTTATTCTATTCACAAACTTTTTCAGAAAATACAGTAGCCACCACAGCAGTTGATACCATCATTAATTCATTCTTCACACCAGGTGGATGGTCACAATGTTTTGATAACATATACGCCATTGAGGCTAACATACCACAAGAATTAGATCTATACATCCCCTCTGCACAAGAGGAATTATATAATTGGGTTAATGGTCCAAATCGACAATTCGAGGCTGCCTTTAGGTAAGTAGAAGTTAATTGGCACAATGGTCGTAGACCACTCATTGATTTGGGCATTTTGGTCTGATTGTGAAACCAAGATATGAATATGTAATCGTGTGGTTGTGGTTGAGTTGAATTGTACATATGGCATGGCTTTGCACTTTCACTAACAAATGCTAACCCACCCTCCTCCACCCTCCCTCCCTCTCTTCTTGGATATGATTGTGACCAATGTGTGGAATTAACTTCTGATTCCCTTAGAATTATACAAAGTGGTGAATGGGGTGAGTATGATGGTTTTTACTTAATGGAAGGTGATTCGGTACCGATTAAGGCACATTGGTTAGATGTTATTATTAGTGAGATTGAAGTTAATCGTCCTTTTGCTATTTTGGGAGCGTAAGTCTATAGATCTTGTGTCTGCCATGAGTCTGTGTATCCTGCCTTGCTCACATCATATGCACTTGTCTCCTCCTTCCAACTTTCCAGTCAATACGATGGAGATAAGTGGGATAACTTTTATGAAAAGATTCCAATATCATTATTACATCACACGAATGGTAATGCAATCTACAATACCTCCCATCCACTCCTTGAACGACTCGTTGGTCAATTAGAAGTCGAAGCTCCTTGTCCATATAACTCGATACCATATGATTATCGAATGAGTCAAATGTGGGTAGAAGGTACCCTCGGAATAGTTCCGGACTTGGCACCCAAGATTACATTAAACGAGGAGGGTGAGAATATAACATTGTCGGATAATCGAGACATGTTTAAGAAGTGGGCAGGCATCTGGGAACGTGACACACCCTTTAAGTACACGCCGGTCATTCATAATTATGCTGCTACCAACTTGATACCTCGTCATTTGGGACCCGAGTATATTATTCATGGTGCCAAGTTATACTCACCGTGGAACCCAACCAAGACGGATGTTACATTAGTCATATCTGAATGGTTCTTTGACAGATCATTACACTTGATCAAGAATTTGGATGAGAAGGACCATCCCTTCTCAGAAGTGGTGGTCATGGTCCCACCCATTGCCGGTGCTCACGATGATTATGATAAGATGACAGATGTTACAGTTCGGACACAACATCGTGGCTCACCTGACTACATGGACTTATGTGAGGCTGATATTACTACAGAATGGTTTATGATTACCAATTCATACCATCATGTCGCCCGGCATGTCGACTTGATGTTTACACCTGGTACATTCAAGCCAGTCATTCCCTTCACTCCAGCTACATATGCATTTTGTTTCAAGTATCCATACTGTAAGGAGACTGTCAACTTGGCACAACGTATCAATCCCGGTCAAGATAAGGTCGTACAAGATATGGATATGCTCTACAATACCGCGGCAAGGAATCAGTTTTGTAAAGAATGGAAACAAGAGAATGGAGAGGAAGGTGAGGACTTATACAAACATCAACAACGACGTCTCATGTTTCGTAAGAAGATTATAGGTCCACCGGGTCCTACTGGTACTGCATACTATGCCTGGCTTGTCAAAAATAAGAAAGATAACCTATATAAAATGACAGATCGATCATTATATGGTGCCCGACCACCATTTGCCAAGGTCTTTACCAAGGAAGAGAAGCTTGATGGTATGAGTGAAGATGAATTGGCCAAGCGAGTTGGTATGACTCTCTTGGATAACTCTACAGATATAGATTGCAACTGTGGTGCACTGGAAACGGAAGTAGAGTGTGACGAGTCTGGTATTGGTTGTATATGGCGACCATTGTTTGAGAGTTGTCATCCTCCTGAGTTGATTGATGGTAGTGAGCCGATATGTGTGACGACAGAGGCTCCGACTATGGCTCCGACGGTGACATTACCCGAAGGTGATGATACCGAGAGTCCTACTTCTTCTGATATTGTTGAAGAAGTGGGGGAGGCACCACAACCTGAAACTGATCCGTGGTATACAAGCATGTTCAAGTCAAGAGAACATGAAGGAGCTACGACAGAATCCAATACTGATTCTACAACTTTGGATGATACAGACGAAGATGATGACGATGCCATACTTGAACCGACTCGACAACGAACAAGAAAACTATCTACCCAGACAGCCGATGTATCAAAGAAGGAGTTTATTAGTATGGATGAGATTCAGAATCTATCACTGGAAGATATGATACAAGAGGTAGAAACATTAGAGAATGAACTCAAGAAACAGGCAAGAGTTAAGGAAGAAAAGGCCAAGGCTATATCGAATCTAATCAAGGAGGATCTACCGGCACTAAGAGCAGAGGTTGACTTTAATTCACACTTGTTTGATAAGGCCAAAGACATAGGTGACGAATATATCAACTATTACAAGCCTATACCAGAAGAGAGTGAAAATGATGTCGGTCTGGAGTTCTAATCCATAGTACTATTTAACAAAATAAATAACCACATAATGTCTACAGAAAGTTTTTGCTTTTTATACCCTATACTTCAGCGGATTCTTCCCTCTGTTTACTCTTCCTCTCAACTCCTCGAGTATATTGGTATGTACTCACCCCTTCATTTTCGCAATTCACTAACTTTTGTGCACATGATATGGTTGTGATGTTCCTCAAACTTTGTTCGTTGTTCACTCTTCATCTCGTCAATAGAGACTTGATAGGCACGTAATGTACTAGCATACTCATCTTTGGTAGCATGACCAGCTTTATACCCTTTTCCAATCTCCGACAATGATTCGTCAAAACCACACCTTGCTGCAATAATGAAGTGCTTCATTGCTCGATCCATATTTCCATTTCCTTCCTCGATCATTCCAAGATTATTTCTTGCTGCTTCGTGCCCTCCAATTGCTGCAAGCTCGAAGTGGTATATAGCTTTTTCATTATCTTCTTCAACACCCTTACCACCAGCATATGCAAATGCAATAGAATGATGTGCAATAGACGAGCCAAGTTCTGCTGCCATATTCCATAGGTCAAATGCCATTTTATAGTCCTGTGGTAAGCCCGATCCCCCATCTCTGTATTCCATTCCTAGATAAAGAAATGCATCAGCATCATTCAGTTTCATTCTCTTCTTGAATCTTTTGATATACTCTTTATCCGTTTCATGAAATGGCATTCTACAAAAGGGACACCAAGCTTTCATATTGCCCTTATTTATTTCTTGACTTGCTGCTATACAACATCCGCAACATAGCACCTTCCCACAGCATGCTTGATATGATGACCTTATACCACATATTGATCCACTAGCGTATGGCATAGGTTGCATACAAAGTGGACAATCTTCTTTCGGCGGAGGATCTCGAAACAGAATATCGTCCGGTATGAATTCAGCAGATGATAAATGTTCGACAGCAGTCTTACTACCCGAAGTATGTTCAACATTTTGTGCACATGATATGTACTCTTTTTTGTTTGATAGTATCTCCTCCTCTTTACCACGCTCAGCACATTTTGATAAACTATCTTCACTATCAGATATATTCATATTGTTCATGTTTGTCGATAAAGTATCAACATCACTCTTGATTGAGGCTGCTTTGTTACTATTGTGCGATGTACTGTCTTTGAGTTGTGTCATTTTTTTTGTTATATCTTTATCTACAACTGATAAATAGCTGAGAATTGCAATTACCCACTACAACCACTGAACTATTAGATATTAGACCTGAAGGTATGCCTGTTGATTCTCTAGGTGTATATAGCAAGTACCTCTCTAAATGTTAGGACTGGCACCAATAAGTTGAGAGTAAATTTAGCAGTAATACCGTTCCCTCGCCATAATCTGCTATAAGTCTGGGCAGGTGTGGTAGAAATGGGATAGTACTGATGCCTTGAATGACATAAGGGCACACATAACGAGGAGTAATAATGTGATGCTTGTAGAGGTAGAAAGATGGTGTCTATTAAGATCTTACACGTTCAGATTAGTCATATTCTGCTTCCATTGCCTTCTTCCTTTGCTTCTTCCTCTTCTTTGTAAATCCCCTCTTTCGACTAAATGCCTTCTGGACCTTGCCACCAGAGCTGCTTCCTTCTTCATCATCTAAATCTTCCACATCTTGTTTCAATGTCATTCTTGACTGTTGTGTCTCTGCTTCCCTAACAACCTCAACTAACTCACGTTCCCTTGGTCCGTAAAAGATGATACCCCTTCCATCACGATTACCCGCACGACCACATCGACCCATTCGATGCAAGTGTGATACAACATTAAGAGCAAATTGGAGCTGTATTATAGCCGTAACTCCTGGTATATCAAGACCACGACTTGCCACATCCGTACAGACTAGCACTGGGACTGTATTCTTCTCATTCCGAATCTCATCATCGTCATCTTCTCCTTCTTCATATTCGGCAGTAGGGGCACGATACCTCCGGAACATATCAAGGTTAGATGTACGATCATCTAATGGTATCTTGGCATGATATGGTACTGCATTAATACCAGCCCTCCTCAATCCATTGGTAGCTCCATCAACATCCTTGACAGTATTTAAAAATATCATTACCTTTTCACCTTTCAATCCTCGTCCATCTTCACCCACCTCACTTCGATCTAACTGCAACACATCCACTACACGCCTCATACGATGTTGATTATCTTCAATTTCATTCCATATAGTTTGTGTCTCATTCTCTAATCCGTAGTGACGGGCGTTGTGCATCCCGTCCATTGTTATTGAGGTAGCGTTGGGGAATTTCTTATTAAGGTATGCATCAACACTTCGTAGACCGTAGTCGGGTAATGTTGCTGCTACAAAGATGTGTTGTGTCTTCTTTGGTTTCTGCTGTTTTTCTTCTTCCTGTTCGACCTCCTCTTGAGTATCATCCTCGTCGCTAACATCACTACTCTTTCGCTTGAACGAAATATCATCATACCGATTAACCAATCGATCAGCTCTCCTAAACCCCATCAAAACATTATTCAACTGCCTAATATATCCCCCATCTAATAACATATCAGCCTCATCAATAACCACCGTGGATATATCAGCAAATAAATCAATATTCTTGGGTGATAATGCCAATGGACCCAAGTTGGCTGGAGTGGCAAATATCAAGTCAGGTGGTGATTGTCGTATATGATTTGGTGAAGTCGATGTTGCATATCGAAATGGTGGAAAGTCTTGTGGAGCATTAAGATCACCTGATAGTAATGCTAGTCGTACTATATCCTCTTCGGGTACATCATTCATACTATTAGATTGTTGTTGTGCATTATAATCCATACCTAAAGCATCAGCACCCCAAACAACACAATTGTTTAACCCGCCACTTATAGATGCTGCCATTTTCATTGCCTGATGTGCCAATTCCTTATTTGGGACTAAGATTACCGCACGGCCGTAATCATATCCTGGATCAATGACTGTAGAGTCTGGATTGTTGGATTTGTAGTGATGTTTACGTTTTAATATATCTTCGACTAGTGGCATTAAGTATGCTAATGTCTTACCCGATCCTTATATTGAGTATACATCGTTTCGTTAATGTTTGTGTCGGAGAGGAGAGAAAACGAGCACATCATGTAAGTATCAGATACACAAAATTAGACCTATAGACACCATACATAGTACAACAAACATCAAAGACACATCAACGACGTACCAGTTTCAGCACCAACAACTAAATCATCACCCCCTAAAATCTTATCAAATACTGCACTCTGTACAGCACTTGGACATTCTAATCCTAACATTCCATTTTTTCCCCATGTTGCTTGTTTATTCTTTTTATGCTTACCTTTTGGAGTACCAGTTAGTCGTTTTAATAAGGCTGGGGAAGTAATGCCTAAAGAAGAGAATGTTGGATGAGTTTGGGAATGGAATGAAGTGTTGCCTGATTCGGAATGGAGTTGAGTTTTGTAGCTTCGTGTTATTTGTTGCTTGAGCTGAGATGTTGGAGATAGTGATGTAGGAGATGTGATTTGTTGTTGATGGTTTATTCTGTGAGTTGACAGTGGTGTCGTTACAAATGCCATACTGATACCGCTTGAACTGCTTATTGATCTACTATTGACGTTATATCGATTGTGTTGACTTGACTGTATACTTTGAGTATTGCAATGATGAGTAGAAGTAGAAGTGATGGATCTCAAAAAGTGATGGCCACGAACTATTCTACTATTGAAGCCGACACGACGAGCAGAAGCCACCGATGCCGATATAATGTTGGCATATAATATAGCTGCCATTATGTATGATTTGGATGTTATATTATGCATTGATTAAGAGGAGATGAGGTGTACGATAGGGTGGAGTGTGGAAGCTGCTGCCACTCAAAGTGGGAGAGTGAAATGAAAAGATTACGAAAGGTGTCGTATGTGAGCTTTGTACTCTCTCAATATCGTACACTGCTTACAAAGTAAGGCGGAAATATTATCTCAAGAGCGGCAATTGTACTTGTTATTGTGGTGGCAGAGATTATAACAGCAGAAGAGCAGCAGTAGTAGGGAGGGTATCATTAGCTTTATAGTGGTGCGGCGGCGGCGGTATAATATAATTGCAACAAAATGTCACATCAACCACATCCAAAAAATACAAAACAACAACTTGCAATAAACAGTAGTAGTAGTACTACCAATGTTGATACCCTATCTACGGATATAAGCAAGATTAGTTTATCTAAGAACGATGAAGATGTATCATTAATTGCTGGTATTTGTGGCGGCGGCGGTGTCGATGGGGTGAAAACATCAAATATGAAAAAGGACACATCATGTGAGCAAAAAGTTGAACATACCTCTGGTGATATTAGCTTTGAAAATGCAGTATCGGGTAGTATTAGTGGAGAAGCATTTGCAACTGACATTAGTTATAATACTACTATTGTTGATACTCTATCTACGTATATAAGCAAGGATAGTTTATCTAATAATATCGGCGGAGATTTATTATCAAGTGCAGGAAGTGTTGGTAGCGACGGCGGTAGGGAGGTGAATTGCATTAAAAAGCACACATCAACATATGAGCAAAAAGTTGATACCTTTGATAGTGTACTATTTCAGGACCCTCCACAAAAAGAAGAATGTTCAATTTGTATGCTTCCGATGCCATATCTCTCGGGATTATGTGGGGTGCGGAAGGTATATATGCCATGTTGTGGAAAGTTTATATGCTACGGATGTTCTATGGCTGAGGATAATGAAATTGAAAATGGCAATTTAAAACCATTTTGTTCCTTTTGTAGAGTGCCTATGCCGTTTTCGTTTGATAAGTCGAACCGCAACCATGCGAATAAGGAGCAATTGAAGAGATTAAAGAAAAGAATGGAATTAAATGATGCCGAGGCATTTTACGTGCTTGGATGTGCATACCGTGATGGGGATGTAGGCTTATCGCAAGATATGAATAAAGCATTTGAATTGTTGAATCAATCAGCTGAGCTTGGATCAATTTCTGCTCATTATTCTCTTGCTCTTTCATATTTAATTGGTGAGGGTGATAGCTGTCATTACCTTGGTCTTAGTGAAGATTTTGAGAAATCAATGCATCATACTTTACTTGCAGCAATTGGAGGGCATGAAGTAGCAAGGCTCATTCTTGGTAATACGGAGAAGCAATTGAATAATAATGTGGATCGAGCTGTGAAACACTGGACTATATCAGCAAGGAGTGGCTATGATGAGTCTTTGAAGAGGATCGGGGAAGAATACAAGGCTGGCCACGTTACAAAGGATGAATACGCAAATACATTACGTGCTTATCAGGTGTCTGTGGATGAGATGAAGAGTATAGAAAGGACTAAAGTTGCCGAGAACTAATGTAAAGTGGCCCTTTTGGTTGTTATTTGTTTCTTTCAATCAAATATTTGTCTACATTTACCCTTCATAGGGCCTATAGCAATAACAATAATGCACAACCATAGAAGAATCCAAGGATTGAAAAGTAAGGAAAGTCATCTCCCAACAAACCCAAAACTTTCGTACCAAAAACCCCTCCTGCAATGATTGATCCCAGTATACATAACGATGTTTTCATACCTTTATGATGTACTTGACCACCTCCCACTAGTCGTGAAACATTGGTAGTATGTCCTGTCATTAGATGTGTAATTGTTCCACCCAGAGCATAGCTGACGGAAGGATAGATTAATCCATTGCCAAAGCATAATAATGTAATCTTTCCTCTGTCATTCATCTTATCGGCAATTGCAAATGTAACGAATACTAGCGGTGCAAGAATCTTAAAATGAGCATTACTTCTTCTTTGTTGCTGTTGTTGTACTGATGATTGTTGTACTTCTATCCCTTTATCATCTGTTGATTGCAATGCCTGCCTTTCATACCTAACTTCAATACTTCTACCAAATATAGTACCACTAACATAACTCAATATGATACAACATCTCCATATCATTTCCTTCCATTGTCTCTCAGCAAATAGTATAGACATATTAAGAAAATGTCCCGTCATCATTGCAGTGAAGATATCAAACTTTTGATTACATATTATTTGTGTCCATCCACCTAGGAAACCGAAGATTGAACAAAATGCTAATGGTGAGAGACTTATATTGTATTGTTCTTTGTCATCTTCTTGTATACCCCCACCTCTTGTTATAGTATGGTCTTCAGTAAGTATATAAGGCTTTGAACTAAGGATGTCTAGTCCCTGATGCCGATGCCGATGATGATTGAGTAGTGATGTCACTTGTTGATGATGTTGATGATGTTTATGTGCATTAGTTGTTAATTGCAGTGCCGTGAACGCGACTACTAAACGGATAAAGAACCAGTTCTTGAGATTCATCATACTCCCCCTAGCTAGAGAATAATATATATCAATGGTTACTTTACTCTTCTTCCACCCACTACACTATCACCATCACGCATTCATACTCCAGCAATATTATGGCGAATAAACGGTATCTTGGGTATTTTAGTAATTTTCACCATTGTGTTTAGTGATCACGTGATAGTGCGGTGGCGCGGTAATAATTAAAAAGTACTGCGGACTTTGTAGGAGTAAGCGATGATTGAGGTCTATTAATATTTAGTTGTAGTTAAGGTGTCATATGGAGATAAGCACGGATTAAAAATGACACAAATCAAAGACGAGATACTACAGATTGTAAAAAAAATGACGCATGAACTCAAAGACGGTGCATCAGACAATCACAACAAAGCAGCCTCTATCAGTAGTGATGTTGATACTATATCTACAACTATGAACAATATGAATATATCTAATAGTAATGATAATAGTGAAAACCATGCAGAATGTGGTAAGGAGGCGGAGATACCATCAAACAAACAAAAAGTGAGCACATCATGTGCACAAAAATTAGTGGATAGCAAAAACGATATCGGTAGGGCACTTGAACAGTATACTTCGGGTAGACATGCAGACAAGAATCTAATATCCAATGATGACTTGTTTAATAAAGGCCCTCCACCGAAAGAAGATTGTCCAATTTGTATGCTACCGATGCCACACTCCAGTGGATTGTGTGGAGTGCATACATCATATATGCCATGCTGCGGGAAGATGTTGTGTTATGGATGCACAATAGCAGCAGGAAAAGAAATGAAACAAGAAAATATGAAACGGTGGTGTGCAATTTGCAGACTACCACTACCAACCTCGAGTAAAGAGCAGTTGAGAAGGTACCACAAAAGAATGGAGTTGAACGACGCCAATGCATTTTTCGTCCTAGGATGTGCATACCAAGACGGACTAGACGGGAATTTGGGCTTATCGAAGGATATAAAAAAGGCCACGGAATTATTGATTCAGGCAGCAGATCTAGGCTCCGTACAGGCTCATTATCACATTGGTCAAGCATGTCTGAATCTTACCATAGAGAAGGATGATAATGAGACTCAAGATGAGAGTGATATAGATATGGCTCTTCATCACATGAAACTTGCTGCTATTGGAGGGCATGAAAGGGCAAGTTACTATCTTGGTTTGAATGAGGCAATTGATGGTAACAGTAGAATAGCGATGAAACACTATATGATTGGAGCAAGGGGTGGGTTTGAAGAATGTTTAAAGAAGGTTGGAGAAGGATACAGAGCTGGACATGTAACTAAAGATGAGTATGCAAGTACACTACGAGCACATCAAAGTATTAAAAATGAGATGAAGAGTAAACAGAGGGTTATCGCTGCAGCTGCGCAAGATATCTTCTTTGCACTAGAGCGTTATCAAGTGTCTGAAGATGAGATGAAAAGTGAGCAAAGGACCGAAGCTGCTGCATAGTCTGATAGTAGATCAATAGTCATTTATTGCAATTCGTAATGTTGTCATTATAAAGTTTAAACGCTACTGAATCGAATTTGAACTCCAGACCGACATCATTTTCGCTAGTGAAATTATATCCTTAGACAACAACTACATACATCATCATCAACATTCTTTCAAATTATCTTCCCCGTCGACTTGAGATGATTATGAGCTTTAGTCCTTTGTTCACTTTTCATCTCATCTTGAGCGTCTTTATGAGCACGTAAAGTTTTAGCATACTCATCTTTTGTTACGAGCCCATGTTTGTATCCGAATCCCACTTCCTTCAACGAATCATCCTCTCCACTTCTTGCAGCAATCATAAAGTGGTTCATTGCCCGGTCATCATTGCCACTCATGCCTTCTATTCTGCCAAGATTGTACCTTGCATTTTCATGACCTCCCATAGCTGCAAGCTTGTAATGGTGGATGGCTTTTTCCGTGTCCTTTTCAACCACATTGCCAACCTGAAAGCAGTAACCAAGCTCGAAATGACCATTGATCGAACCAAGTTCAGCTGCTTGGATCATCAATTCAAATCCCTTCCTATGGTCTTGTGGTAAGCCATCAGTACCCCTAAAATATGAAAACCCTAGCTCATGATATGCCTCTGGATCGTTTAGTTTCATCCTCTTCTCCACTCTCTTCACAAACTCTTCTCCCGAAGCAGGATAAGGCACCCTGCACAATGCACACCACTGTTTCATATTTCCACTTTTAATTTCATTTGCCATCCCAAAACAGCAACCACCACATATATATTTTCCACAGCAAGGCATATACGTTTTATCCACATCACATATTTTACCGTCGAACTGCCAGTTGCTCATATATGTCATCGGCACCAAGCAAACCGGACATTCATTTTTTGGTGGAGGGTCATCAAATATCTTATCGTCCAATAATTCTCTGGGTACAAAACCAATGCCAAGATCCAATAAGGAATCGATACTAGAATTTGTAGTATTACCATGAATTGCTAAATTTTGCAAAGATGTGCACATATCCAACATTTTATTGCCATATTCTTTAGTATTTTCATCATTACTAGATGAGATAATAGTCTTCATAGCATCAAGAATCTCACTCGTCAGATCATGGTTATTATTAGAGTTAGCAGTATCATGGTGTACTTTATCTTCTTCACATTCACATACACCATCTTTCAATTTTTGATCATATGATGTGCAATCTTCTTTGTCGGGCTTTCCCTCCGACGGAACGTTGTCTATTGAAGACAGTTTTGATTCATCGTCTAATGTACTCATTGTCTCTGTATTATCGGCGCAATCTATTCACTTATATCCTTACTGAGTCTGAGTACGACATACCTCTGTGTAGCTTTGATCTGCTTTGATATAAAAAAAATTTACTCTTGGCTTTAGCCGTTGAAGGCCATCATCTATCAATATCTTCCTCTCTACACCAATACTTTGACAATATGCCATGGACATTCATTGCAATACTACTGCTGCTATCCTCTATATATAGTAGTCCATCATGTCATGGGTTTGCAACAGTGAAGTCATCCACAAGGATACCGATAC
>Ga0075437_13689_pt1 | contig 29591 bp, 19 predicted proteins | sample MintriMetagenome_FD_74266 | JGI IMG/M metagenome (GOLD analysis project Ga0075437, IMG submission 74266) | Marine eukaryotic communities from Monterey Bay, USA to study complex ecological interactions - Minidiscus trioculatus and... | ecosystem: Environmental > Aquatic > Marine > Unclassified...
CTATCACTTCAAGGAGGTGGCACTTCTCAGCAACAAGAACAGCATGATAAGATGATTGCTATACAGATGTATTCATCAGCAATGAAACGACAAAGAGATCGTTTAGCAAAAAGCAGCGAGGAGGCAAGAAGGAAAGAGCAAGAGTTAGCAGACGAAAAGAATAAGGCCATGGAGAAACGAGATAAGCTGGCAGCCAACGTAATGATTACAGAGGAACGTTATAGGTTAGCTGTTGAGGCCAAGGAGCAACAGTTATTAATACATCAACAGCAGATGGCACTACAGCAACAACAGCAGATGGCAATACAGCAACGTCAACAGAGATTACACCTCAGCTTACAACTTGAATCAGACCAACCGTTACCAGATTATGAACTTGCAAATAATGATGACGAGTTAGAACTTACATTCACCACACAAGCTGAAAAGAAGCGTCATCAAAAGCTGGAACGTCTTGTCCCGGCAATGGAACAAAAGAAGTCCATGAAATCTGGAGATAAAACGCCTAACCTTACTCAAGTTATTGGTGATGAGTATCGGGCTGGCTATTCAAAGGTTACAAATGAGACCAAGAAAGCTATAGCAAACAAGTACTCTCAACGACCAATTAAAGAATCTACGCGTACTCCCGAAGAAATAGAGCTCGAAACCATTTGCAATGAAACAGCACAAGATATCAGGTCAGAATGCCCAGGATACACTGGTGAATTATTACTTTCTGAGGCTGAAATACATCTTCTTGCTCGGGTATCAAAAGGTACAGAAGGTCACAATAACGGTGAATCACAAGAAGTTAGTATGTTAGCAGTAGCCAACCGTCTCAAAGACGAGGATTATTTCGGATTACCATTAGTATTACATCAAAATATCAAGCTAGGGTTGGGTTATTATCGTCATTTCCCAGAGAAGTGTGATGCAATAATGCAAACAATCAAAGCAATTCTCTACAGCAAATACAAGAAAATAATTCTAATGATTAACGACACACTCCGTGCATTTTACGAGTCAGTACATTATTGTTACTTCCTCGGGGTAGTTAAGGCACTTAATCCAAACAAAGAGATTGAAATCATATCATGTGCAAATGGAATTATGCCGATGGTTGGGCTGCCATACATCATCGAAGCTATTCATACACGTGAAATGAAACACCGAGCAACCAATAGTCAAGTTTCGAATGTTAGGGCTGGGAGCAATGTTCCCTTCGATAGTACAGCAAGCAAACAGTATCAACATGAAATCATTATCAACGGGGATAAGTTGTATGAAATGTGGAGGGCTGAAGGTGTTCTCCCATCATTCATCACAGACGGACGGAAACGAGTTGTCGAGGAGCTTCAAGATGATCCAGAGATTCGGAAAAACTTTAAAGATACAGTCGAGGAGTTAGAGGGAAAGTTAAGAAAGTTGAATCTAGACGAGCCTTCATTGCACAACATTTCAATTACTTCTAACGGTAGTAGTATTATCATAGATGATGGATCATCCACCTACTTTGGTCCAAAGTCTAGAGTTAGTAGTAATGATATTGCAGTTGTGTTTCGGATGTCAACAAAGCATAATAAAGTGGGGGGTGACGAGGGAGTGGACGATGATGATGACGGAGAAGATGAAATTGATGAAGACGATGAAGAGGATGATATTGCCGCTGGTATTATTAAAGATTCTTCTGGCCATGTCTTCATCGATGATCTCCCAATCGGTCAATTAGCTCCAATCATTGCACATATTAATAAACTCAAACTCCTCGATAATGGTGCCAGGCTATGGATCTTCTTTGATCACGGTTGTGCGAGGACTAATCCTTGCAACAAAGAGTATTCCAAGATGTTGGGTATGATGATCAAGCGGAAATTCAGACATATATTCATGACAACATTGAATCGGATCAATAGTAACTCAGTTGCCGTCCAAACGTTTCTTGGTGCACAGGAAGTTAGTCCTGGACTCGAGATTCATTGCTCACTTGAACATGGAAAGAGCAAGATCACTATTGCAGGTAATGAACACCACCGTGTCATGGAAAAACAAGAGTCTAATGACAAGTGCAAAGCGTCGGTTACAAGCATTGAGCAGTCTTTCCCTGAAGTAACAGACAACATCACTCTTCATAATGATGCCAAGACAACGAGTGGATATGTCTTGACAAAGAAATTCCGCAAACAAGTCGAAGATATCCACAGTAGAACAACGTATCCTACATCCTCTTTCATCCCATTCTCCACTTTAGATGCACACGTTCAGAAAGACTTGGAAATATTGAACGAGAAGATCCCACTGAAAGTGAAAGAAGAAGAGAAGAGGCGACTTGAAGAAGAGAAGAGGCGACTTGAACAAGTGAAGCAAGCAGCCGAGGAGAGACGACTCCAGTTGGAACAAGCGGTAAAACAGGGAACATTAGTTTTGATTACTTCTAATAATACAACTGGATACATGGGGGTGTTTGAGTCACCTCGAAAGGATCGAGGCACAGGTACACATACAGTGGTATATGTGGCAAAATATAAGAGTCATTATCTTGGAACATTTGACAGCAAAAAGGAGGCAGCAATGGAGTATGCCCTGGCTCATTTCAACGCAACTAATTAATCAATTCTAAATACTATCATCGCTAAATAACATAAGGTACCACACTAGGAAAGTTTATCGTGTTCAGTAGTCTCACGACTTGCTGTTTACTTGATCGTAATACGTGGCATCGGATCTCCGTTTGCTCGCTGTGACTGTGAGTCGCAACATCATTGCAAAACCAATCAATCAACAACTAGATAAGCAGCGGCAAGCAAGTATAATACAGACATCCACCATAATTATATACCCCCCAAGAATGGTAAAGGCAACAAAACGTGCACGTAAATTCAATGCCAAAGTCGGCACCGGCTCCGATGCTTCCACAAAAAAGAAATCACTCTTATCCAAAAAGAATAAGAAACGTACTAAATCAACATCAGATATCAAAGCCGAATCGCAAGCAATACGTGATGAAGAAATAGCCAAATCAAAGAAAATACGTAATGATAATGATTTTACAAATGTTGATAATTTAGGTAGTTTAGATATTGATAGTTTTTTTGATAAAGTTGTTGATGGATTAGAGTGTAAGAAAAATGATAGAGATGGCGAAGACGAAGATGATGTCAACAACAAAGACGCTAATACTCAAGATGATGATGATGAAAGCAGCGTAGACTCATTAAACTCCTTAAACTCTGAAGAAAGTGACATTGAAGCATCAGAACAACAAATGAAAGATCAATTAGCAAAGCTAGGTGAATATGATCCTGAATTTCATAAATATTTAAAGGAGAATGATTCCAATTTGTTAGATTTTGATGTTGATGATGATGATATGAGTGAGGATGATGGGGAGTATGAACAAGATGAGGACAAGATGGAATCACTCCTCGCCGATGCTACTGCGGATGAAGAGGGTGAAGGTGAAGAGGATACCACTACCACACAATTCAAACAACAACAAAAACAATATGAAGATAAGTTCTTACTAACACCACTCCGTCTACAACAATTAGAACAGGGTGCATTCGCATCACACAGTATAAAAGGATTAAAACGTATTGTTGGGGGATATCGTACTGTTTGTCATTTAAGTGATGTTAATACCCAAGATAATGATGGTGATGATGATGAGGATGGTACAACTAAGAGTAGTAGGAAGAAGAAGGAATTTCAAATTACAAGTCCTGTTGTTTTTGATCGATTGATGGCTGTTTGTTTAGTGCAGTGTCATTCGGAGTTTTATTACCATTTGTTGCGTGAGGAGGAGGAGGAGAGTAGCGGTAGTGAAAGTAGCGGAAGTGAAAGTAGCGAGGAGGATGAGTGGGATACGGCGACCAAAAAGAAGTCACCAACCAAGGTCAAAGGAAGTCTTGACGAGAACAAACCATTACATCCCAAAACATTATCCAAATCACCAAATTGGATAACACTCCGTCCAATAATCGAATCCTTCCTCAAGTCTACGCTACACATCTTAACCGAGTCCGGTAAAGAGGCAAAGTTACTACAATTTGTATTATCATCCTTATCAAGATATACACCCTATCTAACATCCTACCCCAAGTTAATCAAGCCATATCTTAAAACATTGGTTAATTTATGGTCAGCACCCATTGATAATTCCGAGGAATATAATACAGTACGATTACAATCATTTTTACGTATACGACAATTGGCAATTGTTTTACCCTACCCTTCCATTGAAGACATTTTAAAAATGACTTACTTGTCATATGCCAAACGTGCCAAGTTTGGCACAGCATCAAATATCAGCACGACATTACCAACATTAACATTTATGGGTAATTGTTTAGTAGAATTATATACCTTGGATTATGCAAGTAGTTATCAACATATATTTATATATGTTAGACAATTGGCATTACATTTACGTAATGCATTAATGAAACAGACACAGGAGAGTATGAGTGTGGTTTGCTGTTGGCAGTATGTGCATTGTTTGAAGGTTTGGGTTGCCGTGCTTTGTGCTGCATGTGGTACCAAGACTGTTGTTGCTGAGGGAGACGATGATGGTGGTGCTAGTAGTAAGTTGGGTGGTGGAGTAAACAAGGATGAGGAGGCAAATTTACTTGCTTCATTGGTATATCCCTTGACTGAGATTATATTGGGTGTATGCCGTTTAGTACCCAATGTACGATTTGTTCCACTACGGTTGCATTGTGTACGATTGTTGCAACAGCTAGCGGCATCGACTGAGACATTTATCCCGACGACTAGTTTGTTATTAGGCGTGTTGGATATGAAAGAGGTGGGTATGAAACCATTACGTGATGGAAAAAAGGGGAAGAAGAATAAGGGATCATCAGGCACTGTTCGTGGATTACGTTTACCATTGATATTAAAATTGCCCAAGGAGAATACATTGAGGACTATGGAACAGTTGGATAGTGTATTGAAGGAGACGTTTGTGTTGTTGAATAGGGAAGTTGATATGTATAGGTATTCTCCTGGCTTTCCAGAGTTTACTTTTGCCATTTTGCAACGCTTGAGAAAGGTGAGTTGTGTTGATTGTATTATTGTTTTGCGTCGCTGTGCATTTCTTACGTACCAAAATGCTCACATGATATGATCTTTACATCCTTGACTCATACACACATATAACTAGTTCAACAAGGAGATCAGTAACGGTCGATGGCGTGCATACTCCAAGGGTACAATGGAACTATGTGAAAAGTACTCTACCTTTGCCATTAAAGGCCGATCAACCTTGGCAGATGCACCCAAGGATGTTCGCAGGCTCGAGGCTCTCAAGCCTTCCCAGACCCCGTCGATGAGGGAAAGGTATGAGAATGCCGTAGCCAAGGAGAAGAGACTCGAGGCTGCTACTCAGCCTGCAATGAAGGCTGGCTTCCAGCAAATGGTTAAGGATGCAAAGAAGGAAGAAAAGGCTAACCGCAAGAGGAAGAACGAGGAGGATAGTGATGATGATGACGAGGCAGAAGCGAAGAAGACGGAGACAAAGAAGTCCAAGCCCAAGAAGAAAAAGAAGATTGTTGTAAATGAAGCTGACCTCAAGAATGTCAAGGCCCTCGAGCAGGATGACGAGGTCAAGGAGGGAATCTGGTCAGAGAGTGAGTCTGACTCGGATTAGATAGTAGTTAGTTTGTGTTTGGAGTATAATGTGGGGTTGTGTTTTATGTGTAGCACAACGAAAGAAGGATGTGATCTAATAGAAGTAAAAGAGAACTAAACAAGTCTAATGTAACAAAATTATCTATATGAACTAGTTATGCCAGTAAACAATCTTATGTCAACCTTGTGAGTAGGTGAATAGAAGTGCTCAAAACTTGCGGCAGGTCTTTTTATGCTCAGGCCAGTGCTTCTTCTGACAAGCCAAACTGCAATATTGTTTTGTCTTACACATTGAACATACCCTTAGCTGACTTCGATCAAACCTCTCATAACAACACTGACATTCCAGATTTTGGTAGAGTCGTTGAATCTTTACGCATCTTATCCAGGCAATTACAATTGATTCTACCCGAGAAGAACTCAATAAGTGATCTCTTATCTCCTTCGAGAATATCCGCAAGCTTGAGTTTCTTTTTAAGAGACAGCCCTTCTGATAAAACACTATTAGGTTCTATCTCTAACAGTAACGATGCAGAGGCAAGCATACCGGCTGCCATCAAATAAAGGTCATCTTCGCGTTGTAAAACAATATCTATGCTTCGACCTAGAAAGGACTTCCTTACGAGCTCTCTGATTGAAGAATCTGCCAAGATATCATGGTGTTTACTTTCAAACTCTTCAAATGCCTGTGTCAAAACTTGACCACTTCGTCTATCGGACGATTCTCCCACACATGCCTTGTAGCTCCGATTCACCAAGGCTTCAAGTAGTTCATTTCCCACATGGTCGGCTGGTAATGGTGGACAGCTATGTGAACAAAGAGTAACGTCTTGCCAACGTCTTGTAAACAAAGACCGCAACACTATCATCTCTTTGGTTTCATCGTCATTCTCATTAGCGTCGGACTCGTTTTGGATGTCTTTGGCCTTTGCTTTCCTTGCCTTGCCTTTATTTCTCTTAGGGAACAAGAAGTTAATTTCACACAAGGGAGGTAGGGGGGTTAGCATTTGTTAGTCTGTGACCATTGTGCACAATTAACTTCTGCTTACCTTACGAGATGGCATACTAACAATGTTTCGGATATACTTTTCGTTCTACTAATGTAATTGCTCGTCGTAGGTGTGCGGCGTTTGTCGTAGTCGTGTGTTTTGGCTTAACTACCCCGTCCAAGTAATGAGTACTTCAACTAAATGCTTTGGGTCGCGTTTGTTATGCGGTGTGCACTGTGCCTCGGTGTCTCGATTTGTGTTTTGGTTACTAATTGCCTTGGCGGTGGCGCTATCTTTGTTTTGGGTGCTGTGTTTGTTGTGCGGTGTGTATTTGTTGTGGGGTACATGCTATGAGTACATACCTCCCATACCACCTCTCACCACCTCTCATATTTTTTCAGAGACCTCCGAAGATGATTAACTCCTCTCATCATTTTACCTACCACTCATAAGATGATTAATTCCTCTCCAGATGAAAGACAATCTCGCATTGATGCCGTGCGTGCAAAGTCTAACGAAAGGCAGAGAAGTCGGCCAAAACCATTGCAAATCAACACGCAAGAAAATGAAACACCAAAGCAAAGACAACGAAGTAGACCTCTTCCACTTGAACTAAATACTCAAGATCTCCATGCTCAGCTGGAGAAAGAGAAGAGCAAACTTACCGTCGGTCCTTCCAATTCTCCTCTACGTCCAAGTCCATCTAAACATGTATTAACATCACCCGAGCGGCCGTCTCTTCTCCGTGCTGAATCCTCGTCAAAGCTACTCAATCGTAGCCCAGGCAGTAGCAGTCGACTTCTACATTCTTCGTCGGCTTCATTCAGGACAAGGACAAGAGAAAATGATGCAGAGGAAAGTAAGAGCAACACCGAACAACCATCTTTATCAACAACCAATGACGACGCCAACAATAGCCATTTGCAACTCCAATCTTACCGTCCAAAAAGTCTCAAGTCTATTCCACAATCAACATCATTCTTCCTAATGGTTACTGGACATATTGAGTCGGCATCGTCCCACAGTAGTACGTGTCTAAATGACAAGCTATACTGCCGCTATTCTTATTCATACGGATCAGAAGATTGGAAGGTTGTGCACGGAGTTTCACACGGACATAGTCAGATTGCAACACAGGGTGTAGTATCTTCCAATGACGATGAGGGAGGGAATGTAATCGTATGGAACTTTCCAATTGAAATATCATTTCAAAGTACCAATCCACAAGGCTGGCCAAGACTTGCATTATCGATATATGGCCTGGATTTTGCAGGGAGGGATGTATTGCGGGGATATGCTAGCATGTTGATACCAGTGAGTCCGGGAAGACACACCAAGTATTTGAAGACATACCGACCTGTTAGTGGAAGTAAATTGGTACAATTTGTCAACTGGTTATTTGGTACTAATCCAGGTAAGTAACTTTTGCCTTGTCAACCTTTGTTCAACAACCAATTAATGCTAATCCACCCCAATCTCTTAGAGTATTACGATAGCAAGATAGTTACCAAGGGTGATGGAAGGTCAGTAACAAGAGTAATAAGCAGTGATAGAACAATCAAGATTAATTTGATGGTAACAATGAAGGACTTTGCAACGTTTGGATATGTTTCATCCTCTTCGAAGTGAGTAATAATGAATGGTATGGAGGTTCAAGAAGGTCAAAGTCAAGGTATACGAACGGTGCTTGTTTGTTTTATAAACGTAGCTCTAGTTTTATGAAGACGTGAACATATACCCGATAATTCTGATGTTTTGAGAGGCTCGCGGTAGTGCTTTGTAATTGCAATTCGATTCGATTCGATAGTGAATAGATTATTGTTGCTTTACCAATCAATCCACACCACACTACAATTACTACCGTTCATATCACAACAACTCTCTCAATATAACTATTTCATATCTATGCAGCCTGTTGAGCAGCTGCTTTGGCAGCCTCGACTGCCGCCTTTTGCATTGCAGCCTGCATCTCTTGTATATTTTGAGCTAATTTTTGTACATTTTCCTCCTTCTTGTTTATCATTGACTCTGTCTTTTTGCTGCATATTATATCACGTATATATCAATATATCAATGTTAATACATCCAATAAACAATATCATAAAACACACCAAACTTAACACACACAACTAAAACATCTAACACTTACATTTCACCTCCAATAAACTCCAATCTCTTACCAACAGTTTCTTTCGCCTCATCTAAATCATTCTTAATCAATACTGGTCCTACCTGTTTGTATACTATTGATTCAGAACCATCTGATGATTCTTGATCACATACTTCTAGTTCCTATTTAGTATATTGATTATTGATATGTGGTTTGTAGAAGTGATATAATATTATATGGTTGCAAAGTAAGTGATGTAAAGTCAGTACATATCAACACATTTCTTCCATTGCAAACAGATATGATATACACACAATAACATTATGGTATAACTATAAAATTATCAATATACAATATCTTGTAACACATAACCACACAACTAAACAACAACCAATCAATACTAACCTGTTTGACCATTTCATTTTCATTCCTCTGTGCCATTAAAGTACCTAGATCTGCTCGGTGAGTATTTAATTCTGTTTGTAATGTACGAAATTCACGTATCTTTTCATCCACGGCAGTTGCCGCTTGTGCTCCTATATTTGCCATATTGTATCGTCGTTAGGCGATTAGTGATTGTGGTTAGAGGTCAATAGTTCACATGAGTTTCAATTAGGGTTCATATTAAAGTGGGAATAAAGTTAGCAAACGGTCAAATTTTACACAATTATTTTCTCCTCCAAAACTCACCAAATTGCTTCATACAAAATGCAGTCTATTTTTGGCGAATCGCCAAAAATAGACTGCATTCACCAAAAATTGTTACTCAAGTGTCTACCGGTCTAATTTAATTGTGTAAAGTACGGATTTCGCTAAGCTTTTTTACATACAAAATGAATTGACTAATTTAGCTAGGTGATATGTCGCACCATGACCAATACTTATTAACTTTCTTGTGTTTGGTATCTTTTGGTATCTTATTTTCCAAATAGATAAGCCTTTCTTGCGTTAGATAAGAAAGTCATTGATATAGAATTCTTTTCTATTCCAACCCTATTTCAAACTCATGTGTGTAAAGAGGAGATAGGCTAGGCGCTTGTGTAGTGAACTTACACGTGGAAAACGGAGGAAGAACAAAATGAGCGTCTTGCTTACCTCACGTGACGATAGATGGAGATTAATAGATGTTAGATGATAGATGTTTATTATCTTATGTATCGTACATATTGTCCCACTCGCCAGTTCGTCCAAGATGTGCAGCTTTGTCCCTCTCATCACTCTTCATCGCTTTTTGTCGCTCGTGGTATACACGTAATGTACTTGCATATTCATCTTTTGTAACAAGCCCATACTGGAATGCTAACTTAATTGCATCTAAAGGTTCCTCGTTTCCAGCCCTGGCTGCAAGTGTAAAGTGCTTGAATGCTCGATGAGGATTGTCTTCCCTATTCTCTAATAAGCCAAGACTAAACCTCGCTTCTATACAACCACTCATAACTGCAAGCTCATAGTAATGTTTGGCCTTCTTCGGGTCTCTCTCCACACCGATACCCTTATCATAGAAAATACCCAAGTTGTAGTATCCACCAGCACTTCCAAGCTCTCCAGCCTTTAGACATAGTGTGATAGCCTTTTGATGGTCTTCTGTTAATCCTCTTAATCCGTGATCATAATATGATGCAAGTAAAAGGCAACCCTCACCATTTCCGTTATCCATTAAGTTCTTTGTTCTTTCTATTTCCTCTTCATCTGAACTTGGTGGTGGTGTTCTACAAAATGCACATAAATCCTTTCCTTCACTCATTCTCATAGCATAAATACAACCGTTACATATCTTCTTGCCACAACATGATTCAAGAGTAGTTTGATCATCGGATGGTAAAGGTAACATGCAGATTGGACATTCAGCTGGTTCGACCTCTTTGAACAACTGCTCATCGTATAGTTCAGCGACTCGTTTCTCACATGCCTTTTTATGCTTCGTTCTGTGCTTCTTTTTACATGCCGCATTGCAATACTTTACCGATTTACATTTGTTGCATGTGTTCATATTATTGCTATTGCCTTCCTTACCGCATGAGGCACACATAGACGTATCACTCAGGATATCAACCTTATTGATACCGTCGGTAATAGCATCAACTTCATTATTTAGCTTACATGATGTGCACTCTTCTTTGTTTGATGTCAGTGTGGAACCATGCTGATTATTATCGGGGGTACTCATATTTATATAATTAACCAATCCCAAATGTATTTTATTATAAGACGTATATTATGATATCTGTAGCATTGCAATATTGGTATATGATGTGCTCAAAATTTGCAACTTCTTTTTGCTATGTGTTATGGTTATTAGTAACGCCGCCAGTATATCCCTACAGTACAACAATGAATATGTAGTATGTACTTATCGTGATTACGACCGTCGATATATCTTTAATACTAATCTAAAGGTAGCATTTGCCTCTTGCTTCCTCACCACCCGCTCGCATTCAAAAGTACCCACATTTTCAATAGCGATCTAACGATAGTACCGTTTGGCGATGAAGATTCTTCATTCGGACACTCGACAGCCAATAATTAGGAGACATGAGTGCGATCTACTGACGTAGGCTAACTCAACACCGGCATCGTATGTGCATTGTCACTTCCTCCATTCCTTGCGGAAGTAGGTAAAGTATTATTGACATATATAATCTCCTTTTCAATACCAAAAGAGAACTGATTTTATACCATCATTGTTCCCCCCTCCCGACGACACATTGCAAACAATAAGGAACAATACCTCCTACGCATTTATTAGAATAAACAATCATGGTTAGAATGTAAGTTTATATAGTATCACCCCCCTTTAAGAGGAGAGTCATTGCCTTGAGAATCTCATACGAGGCTCTCTTACGATCTTTGAAATATGAACATATCATATGCACTTTTATTCTATATAAGATTCATGTCATTATTTATCTTCTGATGTGCCCCATGCGTCATCTAAACGTCTTCTTATATACCATTCATATTTTACAGCTCACCAAAGAAAAAGCTAACCAAGAAGGAGAAGATTATGATGTTGCAACCAGTTCGTGGTGTTAACGAGCAGTCGCCTGCTTCTGCTACGGCATCGACTGCAACTGCAACAACACTGACTGCAGTTGCAAATAGTCCCAAGTTGAATACTCATCGACAGCAACCTGATCGATTGGCGCCGCCGAAGTCATTTACTAAACGGTAAGTGTACATATATCATGTGAACATATCTATATCATATATCTTATATGTTTCTCACTTCTCATTGCAATACACATGTAGTGAAACTTCAAAATCAAACTTAGCAGCACTTGACGACGACAATGAGCAGGCATCATCCACACCACCAACATCAGGATGCTGTGCCGAAACCATGCATAAGATTAGTTTCCTCTCCGAAATGATATTAGGATTTGATTTAATCTTTGTATTCATCTTTTCATCGGCATTAACTTATGGTGTTAATTATGTGGGTAGTGAAAGTAATAAATGGTTATCATATTTAACGGCATCTTCATCAGCTGTGGGGACATTGGGTGCATTATTCTCATTTGCATTGGTGTTTAGAACTAATATATGTTATGCACGATGGTGGGAAGGACGGACATTATGGGGTGCCATTATTGTTAATAGTATACGTATCTGTCAACAGTCTAGACTTTGGATACATGATGAGTTATTGAATGATCGTGTTGATTGTTTAGCTATTACCTTTACTTTTGTTTGTAAGGCAATGTTACGTGGTCATTGTATTAGTGATGATGAGGAAGATGGTAAAGTATTGGTACGGAAGGGCGTGTTGGCACAGGAGGAGCTGGATGTCATTACTCAAGAGGCAGCCTGGCAGCCCTACTACTGTATTGATGCTCTTCGAGCAACTATTAATGAGGGTCTTGTTAAAACGGAACATAAGATATCATATGACGGACGGAAGAATGCAGCCCACACAGCCATGGAGGAAACCGTTGGGACTTTAGCCAATGCTATTGGAGGTTGTATCCGAGTTCGTTCGACTGGACTTCCCGTGGCTTACGACATTATTCTTAATAGTATTGGGTTCGTCTTCTTCACTGCCGCTACAATTGCATGGTCACCCGGAGCCAAGTACTACAATCCAATCTTGGTACTTGTCATTTACATTGCAATGAAGATGATCATTGGTGTGGGAAATGATATGGAAGACCCGTTCGGTCTTGATGAATCGGATCTTCCCCTTGAAAGTTTTTGTGCCACCATCGAGAGTCAGATCAATGCCATTGAAGAACGACGCCATGTGGTGAACTATGATCTGGCGTATGGTCCACGAAACGCTGTCGGGGAGTTTCTAGTCTCAGTGTCTAGAGCGTCTACTCCCTCAAGGCAGACAACTCCCGAGCCAGGAACAAAGTACGATGTTGAGCTAGGTCATCCAACGGAGAACGACCCACTCGTTCGACCTGGGAATCCCAGGTCATACCAGAATGGGGTTTGATTATTGATAGAAGATATGTGTTAGTTTTTAGGTGATAAGGGGTACTACAGGGTGAGAAATACGAAATAGGCATAGACTTGAGATTTGGAGGTTATGAGATCTGAAATGTCACGATATATTCAATTAGTTCTAATAAGATTTACTTAGGTTGTTATTTGAATAAGATGAAGGGTAGTAAGTACATCCTTTGGCATAAGATGCTACAAGCTAGCTCATCAGATCAGAAGTGGGGGCACTCCTTATTCCCTTTCGACTTGCGACACCTTCCATTTTCCATCGAGAGTATGACGTAGAAAGAGGATCGGATGGAATGTAGGTTTGGCATGTTATTTGAAGAACAGGTTCTATGTAGTTTTATTTTAGATAATCATTCCAGGTGCTAATCTTCAATCATGGTTTTGTTGCTGCTTTTCGTGTTGATATTGATATGGAATATGATCAATAATATCTGTAGTCATCACTGTATGCTGCTGCTTTGTCCCGTTGAATACTCTTAATCTCATCCAAGTATGCTTGATATGATCTTAAAGCTTGTGTATATTCTTCTTTCGTTGCACCTCCAATTGAATGGAGTTTTTGGATTGTTGCCAAAGAATCTTTATCTCCACCCTTGACTGCAATCATAAAGTGTTTGATAGCTCTATCCATATTGCCTGCCTCTTCTTCTATGCACCCAAGATTATCCCTTGCTATTACACACCCTTTCATAGCTGCTAACTCATAGTAACATATAGCCTTCTTTTTATCCACTTGTACACCTTCACCTTCATTATAACATGTACCAACATTGTTATAAGCCTGAGCACATCCTAGTTCTCCTGCCTGGTGCCATAACTCCACTGCCTTAGCACAATTTTGTGTAAACCCATATTCTCCATCAGCATAGTAGTTTCCCAAACTATAGATTGCCTCGGCATCTCCAGCTTCCACTCGTTTCTTCTCCTTTTCAATAATTTCCTCATCAGATTTAGGTACAGGAGTTCTGCAAAAAGGACAAAGACCAACCCCTCTATCTCTCATTTGTACAGCATGAATACATCCATTGCATATAACTTTCCCGCAACATATCATGTATGTGGTCCCCGATTCAAGTGTTGGCATTCGTAAGAAACAGATTGGACAATCTTCTTCTTGTGGTGGTTGTTTAAAGAGTGCTTCGTCATGCAACTCGATAGCACGCTTTTTACACTCTTTCTTGTGCAGAGGTCGATGAGCGATTTGACATTCTCTATTGCAATATTTCACCATCTTACATGCCGTGCACGTCTTTAAACTATTCGTATCATCTTCTCCTTTGCCACAATTGGCACATATATCCAACAACACCTCATTATTGTTCTTATCATCGGTAGTACTCATATTGTGTAACATATTATTCACCTCACATACACCATCATCAATTGATTTTGTTGATGCACCGTCATTGCAAATTTTGTTTGACGTGCTCATCATTATTGTTTGGTATCTCTACTACCGCCCGTCGGACTACTATCAGTTGGAAGAGCATTAACTTAATCTAATTCTATTATCGGTACAAGCAGATCTGACAATCTTCTTTCGGTTGAATCGTAAAGAGTGCCTCGTCATGCAATTCAGCTATACGTCTATCACACTGTTTTTTATGCTTCGATCGATGTTTCTTTTTACATGAGGCATTGCAATACTTTACCATCATACATTTGTTGCACGTATTTGTAACGTCACTGCCCTCCTTGCCACAATTGGCACATATATTAGATAAGAAACTATCTTTGCTATTATCCTTTTCTGTAGTACTCATATTCTGTAACAAACTATTCATCTCACATATACCATCATCATAATTTGATTTTGATGCACCGTCATTGCAATTTGTGCTCATTATTATTATGTTTGGTTTATACTACCGCCGGACTACTATCAGATAAGAGTGTTAATAAAATCTTAATCTAATCCTTATAATATCAGTACCAACGATAGATTATTATATGCCAGAAGCATCTCTAATATAATCAGCAGATGATTGCCCTCGTGTCGTGTACATTGAGTGTATGGAATAGAAACTTAGGTATCCTCCCGGCGCCCTCGCGCCCTGCCCTACTGAAAAAAAATGAAATTTGTCAGAAGAAGAACAATCATCTCATCGCACATACTTCCTCTTCAATGGCCAACAGCATACTACGCTCAATTGCTGTATACTATCCCTATCAATATCGCTGTATATCTTCTTCTTTATCTGTACTACAACATACCGCTTTTCTACCGATCTATTGCAAAGGATACCAATCATTCAACAGATTACAATCTCTCCCCTTTTTTTCATTACCTCGTCATCCATCTAATAATATGAAGTTATACCACCTATCGGCATTGTTATCTTTGTCGACGTCTTCTAATGTTTCTGCATTTCAAGTCAACAAACCACTACCGTCTTCGGCGTCAAGAAATTATGCACAAAAGCATTATGGACACAGTATCCTACAATTGCAACAGAGGAGTTATTCATCATCAATACATCAATTAAGATCAGCTGCAGCTGAATCGGTAGCAGAGCTAGATATACCAACAGACTTAACAAAATCTACAAATATTAATGAGAATACAATAACCGAGGCAGAAGGTAAAGTACTCTCCTACCAAACTCTTCCATCAACATCTGCATCATTTGCGGTAGTTAAATTAATTGAAGAAGAATTATACATACCACAAACATTAACAGCGGTAGGAGTCGGTGTAGCTGGTGATAATGATAATGGTAGTGTCCCATTAATCAATAGTCCTAATGAAAGTTATGAAAGTTTAGGATTGAAGAATAATCAAGATATTCATTCAGATGAGAGTGATAAAGTTGAATTGGCGAATGCATTATTTGGCAAGAGTACACCTGCAAAGAATGATTTGGGTATTCAACAGAAGAAGAAGGGTGCAATGGCTGATGGAGACTTGACAGGACGTACAGTAACATTCTCAAATTCGGCAACTGGATTAGTTGTAGCGCATCGTCATCCTATTGCATTTGTATTAATTGATTCAGATTCTTCTTTAAATGATGATGACGCCACTGATACAGAATGCACTGTGTCAACAAAATTGGTATCAATTAATCCATCATCTATACCAAATGGTAGTGTTGTTGATTATTTAGGTCGTCATGTCTCGGTATTGAATGATGGTAGTGTTGGTCGTTCATTACCCAAGGCAACATCATCATCATCTTCTTCTTCTGGAATTGACGGAATTTCACTATCAATCGATACAAACAATATGAATACACCACCCGCAGATTCAAATCAACGTCCTATATTTGTACAAATACCCAAAATCAGTGATATTGGATTGATAGATTCACCATTGGTTACTGGTATTACAGCCATTGATGCCTTAACACCCATTGGGAAAGGACAAAACATGTTAGTTATTGGTGAAGAGGATAAAGAAGAAGATAGTGGAAAGGGAGTGAATAAACGAAAATGGATGATCAACTTAATGAGGAATGTTGTTAATAATTACAAGTACAAGGTAGAGTCAGGTGTATCGTCAACAGAAGAGAAGAGTATTCGATGTTTTTATGGTTTTACATCTGGGAAAAATGAGGTCCGATCGAGTGTATTGAACAACATTAAAGAGGCGGACATTCAGGATGATATTGTAACTGTGGTTTCAAATCATGATTCGTCGAAAAGTCAAGATGGAGATGATGAGATTAGTGCCACTATGGAAGCTTCAGAGGCTGTAGCAGTTGCCGCCGCGACTTGTACACTTGGTGAACACCACGCTCTGACTACAGGAGGGGATTCTGTTGTTATCATTGATGATATCAACCTTCATAAGTCACTGTGGGATATCACAACAAGAGAACTAGTCAAGGTGTATGGCGTCAATTCAGTAGTAGAGGCGGACTTGCAGGGTGGTAGTAGTTCAGAAATGAGAGGATTCTTCTCAAGTTTGATACAGCGTGCTGCTCGATTTAAGGCTAATAAGGGTGGAGGAAGTGTTACACTTGTTTTATTATCAACTCTTCCCAATCCTGAGGAGGAGGGAGAAGATAATAGTGGTGAAGATGAGGTAACTTTCGAAGCATCCGACTTTGATGGCATGGCCGATAAGATCAAGATGAGAATTGATATGCTCATCAAAGCCAAAGTTCCTCTAACACCCACAAATCTGCGCAAGATTAATCTACCGGTGCCTAAACCATCTGAGACTGAAAATGCCAAACGATTGGCAATTCAACATATTGAAGACTTAATCTCAATGTCCGATGGGCAAGTGTGGCTTGATGAGGCTCTAGCTCAACAAGGTCGCAGTCCACCACTTGATCCCTCACGAAGTATGACAAGAGTTGGTATCGGTGCTGACACTCGTAATTGTCGAGCTGATGCTCCTGCCTTAAGAAGTGTCGTAGGCAGTCTTCGGTTTGAGTTCCAGCAAGCGTTGGATGTAATGGACTCGTCCCTGTCTACTTCTACATTACCAGGCGCATCGATAGAGGGAGATGTTAGACAAGTGCAACGACGAGATGCCTATTTACTTGCCATGAATCAACGTACGGATGAGGCAAGAAAACTATCCGAGGAGTGTGTAGCACTTTTAGCTGCTAGCCAGGGATATCTAGATGGTCAAACTACCATGGGAGGTTTGATGGCACATGTAGAAAAAGAAGTTCCACAGATTGTAAAGTCGATAGATACAACGCTTGATCTGAGTCAAGAAGAGAGAAACACGTTGGAGGGGGCTATCAAAGGATACTTTGCATAAGCCAAAGAAATACAAGGTCGTTAAGTTAAGTTAGGGTTATTCCAAGTATGGTATGAGCGCATATACTGGGTATTATCAAATAGATTAAGTAGATGACCCACCTCCCTTGTATGTAGACTAGTCTACATATATAATGAATGTTCATGTATCAAAATTCAAATTTAGACTTATCTAACTTCCATCTGGTTTGCCACTAATCCTCCTTCGACTGCAATCCTCCTTGGCAAACAAGAACCTCATCCATAAGTGCTTCAGTTCCACAACAAAAGTTGTGTACATCTGAACACTCACCACATATATATTATTACATACCCATCATCCATCACTTCATTCCATCGTCTCACTTAAGTTTAAGCCTTGGAGTTGGTTTCACCATCTACTTAATCCAACATTAAGCTATCAATATCCACTCTATTCCTCGTCGTAGTCGTATCCAGGTTCCATTATAGTAATAGTTGGCACATCAAACGGAAGAACAAATGTATCAATTAATATTGCGTCTTCAGTACCAAGATTTGCAGCGCTCATTGGAGTATTAGGTGGCATATAATAGCAGGTGCCTGCTGGGAAAATGCCATTTGGTTCGCCTTCAACAAAGTCGGTGATTGTTCCTTCAAGTACACAGGTGTGACCACCATATTCATGTACATGTATTGCAACTCTAGTTCCTGCAAGTCGTGTGCCTCTGATTACTACCAAACGGTTGCCATCGCCTTGTGTTGTATCGAGCATGGTTTCGGTGTTTACCAATGGTTGTAGTTTACCTGGAGGAGTTTCTCCATTTATTTTAGTAATTGGATATTCCCAAGTTATCTTGTGGCTTTGTCCGTCGTCCAAAGTTGAAGCTGCGGCTTCACATGTATCAAGTTTTGCCTGTACGTCAGAACACGACGAAGTGAACAACAAGGACGTGTCATCTTCTGCCTTTTGAGTTTTAGATTTACTACCCAAAGCCTTGCTACTCTTTGTTGCCTTATTGCTCGGTGTCGATACAGCCTTGCTACTCTTTGCAAAGAGACGATGTTTTAGATTTAGACTTAGACGGTTGTTACTGTCATTGTCATTGTCATTGTCACCGCCAGCGTAGACAACGACTACAATGAAACTACAAAGTAGTATGTTATTGAGGTTCATGGTTAATTGCTTTAGACAGAAATGAAAAGAATATTTAGTGACTTAAGCTACTAGTACTAGATGAGACTAGATGGAGTAGAGGTGGACGGTTAGGCATCGAATGTGAGAACCCCTCGAAAACATGATCGATTGGTTTCTAAAGATACCGTTAGGATGTAATGACCTTCAAATACGAAAAGACACTCCGAACCCCCTTATCATTTTAATGCGACCTGTGGTGAGCTAGAAAAGGAGAGAGACACTTCAAAACACGTTGGAGGGGGCTATCAAAGGATACTTTGCTTAAGGCAAGATGTAGAAGGGACATAAGAAAAGATAGTGTAAAGTAGGTATGATCAAAAGTTAGTTGGTTTATACTAGTACAGAGTTAATGTTTAAATTTACATTCCAATTTCACATCATAAGTAGTACAGACAAGACTATTGATGCAAAAGACAAGAAGAGTATTATTTGATTGCAATCCCCACTTGCTGCTGATACCTCCATCGTTGGTAATGCACTGATAGTAGGAGGTAATGTTCCAATCGAAGGGGAAGTAGCCTGTTTCTGTATCCTACTCTCTATAGGGCTATAATTCCAGTTCAGACTAGGAGCTGTCGAAATTGATGGTGTGTATGTCGGCGATTGAATCACAGATGGAGCTGATGTGGTTGGTTGACTTGAAGGCTCGGGAGTTGATATCAGTGTGAATGCAACACGAGTAGGAACTTGTGTCCGTCTCCTAGAAGGTGCAAGGCTTGGGGATATAGAAGGTGTCTCGCTAGATTGAAGACTTGGAATTGAGCTTGGCGATTCACTTGATGCTCTGCTTGTCGAGCTTATTGATGGCTGAGTAGAAGGTGCATTTGATGGCTGACTAGATGAATGTTCATCATTCATTGAAGGTGCTTTGGATACAGATGATGGCTTGGATGTTGGTGCTGAACTTATAATAATATCGTCGTCATCTTCAAATGCAGATGGCATGCTCATACTCATGCTCATACTCATGATCCAATCATCAGCGAGAGCCCAATCAAAGTCGTCGTCCTCAACAACAATTGTCGGAGATACAGAAACAGGTGCACAACCACCAGTCGATAACCGTCTCCTACCACCGCTACACATTGAGGTTGGCTTGGGAGTGGGAGGAGTCAGAGGTGTACAGCCACCAGTCGATAAACGCCTTCTGCCATTGCCACACATTGTTGAACTTGATGTTGGTTCAGAAGACGGTTGTTGTGACAAGGATGGCATGCTCATGCTCATGCTCATACTCATTATCCAATCGTCGTCCAAAGCCCAATCAAAATCGTCCTCAACTATTGTTGGGGGTGCAGTCACAGGCATTACAGTTGGATTCAAAGTGCTTGGACTGAGAGAAGGAACCATTGTTGGAAATGAGGTCGTCGTTTGCATTGAAGGCGCCAGTGTTGGAAATGAGGTTGTAGGTTGCATCGATGGACTTGTTGTGGGGAATGAGGTGGAAGGTTGAGCACTTGTCTGGCCTGATGACGGCTGCATACTGGGTTGATATGATGGTTGTGAGGAAGGTCGACTCGTTGATTGAGATGACGGCTGACTCGATGGCTGTGATGAAGGCTGTATACTGGGCTGACCAGATGGTTGTGAGGAAGGTTGACTAGACGGTTGTGCCGAGGGCTCACTCGATGACTGAATCGAAGGCTGACTAGATGGCTGAGAACTCGGCTGCGAGGAAGGTTGGCTCGAAGGCTGGCTCGAAGGTTGTGACGAAGGCTGAGATGACGGCTGACTAGACGGCTGTGTGGATGGTTGAGATGAGGGTTGACTTGTTGGCTGACTCGAAGGCTGACTAGATGGCTGTGAAGAGGGTTGACTCGATGGTTGACTCGATGGTTGACTCGAAGGCTGACTAGATGGTTGTGATGACGGCTGTGTAGACGGCTGACTCGAAGGTTGACTAGATGGTTGAGAGGAGGGCTCACTCGAAGGTTGACTAGATGGTTCAGACGATGGTGCTTCAGACGGCGATTGGCTTGGTATTGATGAAGGTGATGTTGTTGGCTGCATGGAAGGAGACAATGTTGGACTTGCGGTTAAAGGAATGGTTGTAACTTCCATACTGTTCATATTTGGTCCACTAGTAGCGCCAGTGATTCGAATCGTGTTACTGAAACCAGAGATGCAATCCACTTCGACAGGTACTGCATTAGCCCAGATTTCCCACGATCCAGTGGGTGGGAACTCCAATTGAATTCCAACTTGATGCACTCCATTTACACTAACATCACAAAGACGAGTCCAAGTTCCTCCATTGGCATAATTTATTCTCAATGAGCAGACACCTCCCTGATCTCCATTTATATTGGTAAACTCAAGATAAGTACCCGAACCTCCATAGTCCACAAAACCTGAACCGGTATATCCTGGATGGTTAGTCGAAAAATTAACACCATCATTTGCTGTAATGTAATCTTCTGCTTCATATAATGTTACAGTCTGACCAGGTCCTGCCGTGGGCTTGCTTGTTAAAGGATGAGTCGGTAATGGTGTCGGCAATGGTGTTGGATGAGGAGTCGGGTTAGGTGTTGGTGGAGGTGTCGTCTTCTTGAGCTTTCTGAAGTCGTGATCTTTCTTGTTACTTGATGCTCCCTTGTTTGGGTTTATATTATAATGCGTATGATGATTGAATACCGATTGATTCGAGCTAGCCGAAATTCCGCAACATAATAATAGTAATAAAGATGATACAAGTGTTCGTTGTTGATTGTTCATTAATAAGCGTTGTTGATCGATGATATTAAGTGGGTAGTGTTGATATAAAGTATTGAAGGAGCTTTGCAATTATTATGTCGTCGAGAATAAGCGACGATGATGATGTGGTATTTCATGTCTTGTTCCCACTTGCTTTTTTGTTACTTTTGATTCCTGGAAATCTTTTACTAAAAGCTTTTCCTTTTTCTTTTTTCTGCATTTTGTTCCCTTTGTTTGTATTTATTGTGATTTTGATCTCAACTTTCGAGACAGTTTTTAGCCTTTTTGAGTCGCAGTAGTCAGTCTAACCTGATCTTCCAATTCTATAAACATAACCCTCGATAGTCTGCCCATCATTACGCTGAGGTAACAAGAATGTTCCTGGCATGAGATAGATCATCTGGACAGGTACTAGTGACTGCATTCCGTTTGGATATTGAAGTGTTCGGGTAAAGCACTCATATGTTTGAGCTGCCAGAGTGGGTAGGGAGATAATACGTATTGACAGCTATCATTCTGTTACCCTGAATTGTTTGCTGGGCCTGGTATAACCTTAGCGGTTGTAGATTAGAAGGCACCTCTCGATTTAACGGTGTTACCGGGATGTAGTGCATATCATGACAATTCCCATACCATATATTTTAACCATATCTTACTCATCTTCATATCAAGAAAAAGTAGTGTTTCCTCAGTAGATATATACCGACCGTTAACGCTATAACCATTGAGAAGCATATTGAATTAATGATATCTGTATTGAAGAGAGCCCAGGTAGAGGCGTCAAAACCAACTATTAATGCATCCCCAACTAATCTGGCCACCGCCGATACAAGTAATGTAATGAAAGCATTATCAATGGTATACTTTTTCATCTGTCTAGGACACACTTGAGATTTAGACATGAGAGATAGAGCAAGTGATTGCAGTACCACAATACTGCAAAAGACAGTACCAAAACTAAGGACATATTGAGCACTTCCAAAGATACCGTCATAGTAGTATATTTTCGTGGATGAATCCTTTGAGAGAGTACCCTTGACAAGAGATATGAAGAAGTAGATTATAGACTCATAATTCACCATGAATATCAATCCATATCTTGCAATCTCCAAGGCAACCTTCATTGTCCCACGTTCGGTAAAGTTCCGTTGCGATGCCAAAGATAAATTCATAGGGAGGATTGTGGTTGTAATTAATGCCATGAACAGACCAGACCTGAAGGGGTAAAGTAGATAATTGAATGTTAGGAAAGCATATGATAGAGCTTAAGTCGAGTATACATCTGATATCAGACTTACTTAGCACCAGACCAATCAAAGTAACTTGATGCTATTGTACTACAGGAAGCCAAGAGTATTTCACTTGTCATCTTGGCAATGAATAGTAAAGCAATAGTGGTGGGGCATGCAACATTTGAGAGCAATAACCGTTTGATATCTGTGACGCTCTCCATGTATGTGTGTTGAGACTGGCCATGTCTGGATGGTTTGCGTGACATTGTTTGCAACTTGTCAAATGTATCATTACCTATTTCATCTGGCACTGTTTGTGATAAGTTCCTGCCTTGGTCTTCTGAATCTGAGTCAAAGTCCTCCTCTTGTATATCGGACTGAGTAGATTTAGGCCGTTTCCTTCTCTTCTTGGGTATGTCATACATGAGTGTCAATCCAACCACAAGACCAAACCATAACAACGAGACAAAGTATCCTAGACTCTGTAAAGAGAATAATCGATGATGCTGATCAAACGATTGGTCAACCTCGGAAGCTGTCAGAAGGGTGTCGCTATTGCCATCGTCTACTGCAATATCTGTAAGTGAACCCAAAACTAAGGAGAGTGGAATTGTGATCATACTCTTTTTTGCCAATCTTGCTCCCTCAGTGTTTATAGTTTCTTGCGGCACAGCCTTAGATAAGAGCTGTTTATTCAGCACCTCAGCGCATCCTAATCCGATTAGAAATCTTCCTCCAAGTGCCATCATTAACGACGACTTTGTCAGTGAATATGAATACAAAATGTTTCCACTCATTGCAAATAAGCTGATGAGGGTATGAAGGTGAGATGATAAGATTATATCTCAATCGTTAAACAATCCAAACAAGTCATTAATCTTACCTGCTGAGAATCAATGGAAGCCGGAAATCGGAAAGATCTAGTCTTCTTCTAATAAATGATCTGGGTTTTGAAGTAATTACCACATGTATAAAAGATGAAACGATTGCACCAATGTTGGCCATGCCTATTAAAGCTGCGGTAGAGCTCCTTGAGCCGAGGGATGCAGCAAAGATATGAGCAGTAGGTATAGCAACATAATAATTCCCCAAATACAACATCATCGACGCAGCGTTAAGACGAAGTATGTTTTGGTATGCCATATCTCTTGTACTCTGATGGCCATCATTATCATCTCCAGTAGCCTTGGGATTAATAGACATACAAGCCGCCACCTGACGCCGGAAACGAGTTCTATTTGATGCCAAATCGTAGCCTGTAGCAGCAGCTGCAAGCGAGGCGACCATGACACCTCCAATACCATCTGCTTTGTCTTGACCAATAAGACTGGCATAAACAGTTTCCATATCTAATGTATACGCCGCGTCAGGTTGGTATGAACATAGAAAATTGAGTGTCTCGGAAGAGTATCCATCTAACCCATCACCAACAATTGAATGACCGATACTAATCATTAATAACCTTGATGAATGATGCTCGAACGTATCGGACTTGAATCTCGCTGCTTCTCTTAGACCGTATATAGAAGTCACTACAAACTGGAGCCTTGTTAAAGCAGTGTTTGATGATGTAGAATTATCATCGTTGTTGTTCTGACCCTCTTCAGAGGCAACTGTTGATTCATCGTCTCCACGGAAGCAATGTCCACTTATTTGATATGCCCCTGCTTCTTTCAATCGACTTTTTGCAAATGATTGATGCCTAGGAGAAGGCAAGTCTGCTATGCCTGAGTCTCTCTTTACAAACCCTAATCCTCCTAGTAGAGCCGATCGACTTTGAGATGCTTCGAAATCGGTCAAGGCAATAGCCAAAGAGGATGATACTGTTTGCATTGTTGCCGAGTTGGCAATGTGTTGTATCTTTGTATCAAACACACCAGTGGCATATCCCGCACCACTTTGATTAGAAAGTGTGCCTCCAAATCCAGACTTTTGTCTATTTTCGGTAGAGAGTCTTTGGTAGTACCCACCGAGCATCCTATTTGATAATAAACGGTCGTGCTTTGCACAAATCTTTCTCACTGCAATTATGTTAATGCACTATTCATTGACAGAAGATGAATAACATGAGATAAGTTGACTTATCCATAGCTAGCCGTATCCTAAACGATAACCGAAGGAGAAGAACAAGCACAAAAACTTACAATATATTTGAGCAGATGGAGTAGTTCAACACCCACTGCAGTATACGCATCAGCTTCATCAACTGCCGAGAGTAAAGAGAAGTCTTCACCAAGAAAGTCTGCCTTGACGAACATTGGACGGCTAATCCTCAGACGATCTCTGAGCATTATTTGTTTCTTAGTTTCATCCTTTGAGGAATCACTCTTCCGTATGTTTCTAGTACCCTTCAAGTCGCCCTGATCTGACATTATTGAAGTAGAAGAATCCTCACTAATAACTCCAGATTCTCCCCCATCACTATCCGATGAAGACAGTTGATGCATACCGCCATCAGCTAGAGCAGGGTGTGTCCTCCTCATCTCTTCTTGTCCATCTTCGTAAGATGAATACCTTAAACTTCCAATGGTATCAGACAGCTCTCCCAATCTGCTATTTGCAAAGAGGATTACTTTCTCTACTTCAGCTCTTAATAAGCCACGGAACCGTTCAGTGATGGCTGCAGCTCGAACATGTGAACGACGTAAATGCTCTGGTATACGCTCCCTTCGATTCCGAAGCTTGATACGAGCAGCTCGTTTTCGTTTAGACGCTCTTTTCTGTCTTGATGTTGAACTACGATTAGTCCGAATACTCTTGAACGAAGAGGTTCTGCTTCGAGATGATAATCCATAGTTGGATGTCGACGACGACTGCTTCCTCCCTCCAATCAACTGACGACGTGAATCCGGACTTCCGAAAAGGAATCCAATAATGAACTTACCCCCGCTAGTCTTTCTCGCAGAATTTAGTGATGGTCGCTTAATTTCCAAAGCTGCTTCGGAATCCTGTTGATGTGAAGGTTGATGATTCCGACGAGATGCTTTAGTAGGTGAACGTACAGAGAAGTACCCATCCTTGCTACCACCGCCGTAAAAGTTGATCATGTTGGATGACTCACGTCCTTCACCTTCGCCGCCTCCATCATAGTCCTCACTCTGTTCTAAAGTTCTCTGATATGTTGATGATGGATAGTCTACTTCCTCATTATTTGGAGTTGATGGATATTCATCATCGTTGTTCTGAAATGAGTAGAACTGAGACATGCCAAAGTTCGGTGGAGGCGTTTTACTGGGAGAAGAGGGATGGAGTAGTTGACTTGATTCTGTTGGTATCATCTTTAGTGAGACACCGAACCCAAGTTTAGATACTTGGGTAGTATTATCGTTCTCATCTTTCAATTTGTCTGATATTTTTGTCATCGAAGGTGTCATACGTGATATTGGTTCCACGGGCGTCTCTGGCATTGAACTGAGACTACCCAAAGCCGTGGCCTGGACAGGAACAGTAAAGTCTGGATTGGAATTAGATGTGTTGAATTGAGACTGCGATGGAGTTCTTGGAAGAGGTGACTTTAACCCATCTGCATCTTCGACAGACAAGGCATCATCTGTTAGGTTGGGAGGAGACGGTGATTGTCTATCAACTTGATGCAATGGTAGATTATCTGGCATCTCGTTAGACTTGGTACTCTTGTGAAATGTCTCTGAGAAGTGTGTGTATTGATGAGGTGCTGACAAATCCTCAGTCATAGAACCAAACGTCGACATCTTTGCTATTGGAGACGAACCCAAGCTTTGATTAGACTCTTTGCGTTTTAATGTCAATAGAGGATCATTTTCTGGATTCATTTGCTGCTGTTGTTGCTTTCCCTTTGATAGTAAACCAGGAATAAAGTCCTGGGAAGATGTGCGTTATCACAGTTTACGATGACGAAAGAGAGGAGATTATAACATATTAGTGAATATGATATGCAAGGGCAATCAATAAAAGCAAACTAAGGTCAAATAAAACAGCGAAGTCGTCGAGACTTTATACGAACACACGAATTCATATCATAAAACAATACTAACGCGGACTTTCCAGCCAGCCCTGCCTTTCTGAGGGTGAACCAGCAATCATCATATTGGAGCTATCGCCAACATTTTGGGAATAATCCAATCCCCTTCTTTGTGCAGCAGTTGCAAATGTTTCGTATCCGGTACCACTGTTATTCCCTTGATATCCAGTCTCTAATACACCCGGACTGTCACTAAACTGTACTTTATGTCCTCGTTGATTAGTTGGCGAACTCTGAGAGTTGGGCGTGTTTAATAAACCAGAGGACAGTGTTGATTCAAACAATGAATCTCCTCCATCTTTTTGTCTATCCCGTCCAGATGGTGAGTTGCAACTTATCGTATCTTCAGCCATAGACTTTTCAGATCCAGGTGTGAGCTTTTTAGACCGCTCCTCATCGATTATAGATCTTTCCTTTAAATCCAAGCCTTCAATATTCTCTTCATTACTACTGCCCAAATTATCATTAAATGGTTCGCCAGATTCTTCATTCTTATAACCATAATGCTCCTCTTCATCATCCTCACCACGAATACTATCCTCTTCTTCTTCCTCGTCTTCCCAAACAGACTCATCATCGTCATCATATCCATATGCAGCCTCTTCATCACTAACTAAAAACAACTCATCTCTATAATCAGTAACACCGTTTTCACGCCATCCACCTTTATCGAGCTTTACATCCTTTTTGCGTTTACCTCTTGTATTTAACTGCTGATCTGAATAATCAAAGTATTCATCTGTATCTTGATTTGATACCCAACCATTATTATTGTTCTGTTCTATATCATCACTATTATTGTTCATGAAACTAGTTATACGACGTGGATATCTTCTACGTCTTCCTCTAGTACGTCGTTTTTGTTTATGATAATAGTAAGATGAGCTTCTATTACCAGTAACAATTGCAGTAGTAGTGCGTACTGCGTTATGCCATAAACCTTTCAAACCTGTATTATTACTTCTAGATGAATCATCTAATAACATATCATCTATCTCTTCTGATGCACCTATACTAATACTGTTTATATCATTCTCATCTTCACTACTTTGTAATATACCACCTGTATTAGTATTGTTGTTATTATCAATAGCAGTTGATTGTTTCCAATCCTCTTCTTCATAGACTGTTTCTATTTGTGTTAGTAGTAACCGTAGGGAGTGATAATCTAGATATGCGTCCTCCCAGCCTCGACGGCGAGACATACGTAAAGAGCTACCAAAACCAACCATAATATATGAAACTCAATCAAAGAAGTATCATATATTGCCAGTAACTTTGCAAACTATTAGTATCCTTCTAGGTATCCTAATACTAGCACACTCTCCTTATATACACGCCTATTAAGATAGCCCCGTAACCTTTCAGGTTTAATATATGTTCTCACAAACAACTATTGCAAACAATACAAAGAGATAAATGATAATACAATAAGCACCCTCGGTCTAGGATACCGGGACTATTTTCCCTTTACTAAAAAAAAGCTTAGTAACATCAACGCGTAGTAGGCCAAACTTTGCCGTCGTCTACCGCCGCTTCTATCCAATATCCGAGATTATCCTACCACACACGCCTCCATATGAGCCATATGAATCGATAGATTCACCGGTATTCAGACTCTAGGCTGTATTCGCGCATAACTTATTGCAATTTGCAAATAATAATGATGTGATCACATCAGATTAATAACTAGGTATTGACATCAATCGGTGCTACCAACCCTCCGATATAATGTGGCAACATCTATCATTAAATATATTATGTTAGCTCTATACTATAAACGGTGGCGGCGGGAAAACACGATGACACGATGACACTATCTCTTTTCTATTCGATAGATATTACATCAGTATGGAATTCAATCGTCGAGTGTTAAGTGAGCAGGATAATAGTGGATAATAGAGATTCACAGTGTTGTTTCATGTCAATTCGTAGATGAACGACGGTAGAAGAGGATAGAGATATCATACCACGAACAATCGAGGGTATTTGGAATGAGTAGAGCGAATCTTTACCGGCTTAGTGGCAGTTTATCCTTGGCCGTAGTATGAAGGGCAGGGTTGTTATTGTTCGCTGATAGGTAAAGGTGTACTGCTCATAGACGAATATCAAGGTGTACTGCTCATAAGATGAATATCATCTAGTAGAGATCATAATTCTAATCCATATGATACAAACACACAACCTTTACTACAATGGATAAAGTTTCTTCTCAGTCTCAAACTAAATCAAAGCGGAAGCCGTGGTATTCTCCTCAGAGAAACAAAACTCCTAAGAAGACTGCTAACGCTACAACACCAAAAGACAACAGAAAGAAAGCTCAAAAGTACAAAGAAGACACGGCATGTATCTGTGATAATAAAGAATGTGATCTGATAATGCAAAAGCTTATGAAGTTAGATAAGAACATGCATATTTATTTTGATGTGCCTAAACCCCCAGCTCCAGAGAATACTAACAGAAAGACAAAGATGAAACCCCAACAGAAACGCAACAGAAAAGCTTAGGAGGGTTCTGGGTAACAATTATTTGTCTCTAATGTATCGACCTAGTGTCACAGACTCTACCAATTGAAATATGCCAATCGCTTGAAGAAGTACATAACCAACAATCTTAATTGTTCTAA
>Ga0075437_12277_pt1 | contig 29532 bp, 18 predicted proteins | sample MintriMetagenome_FD_74266 | JGI IMG/M metagenome (GOLD analysis project Ga0075437, IMG submission 74266) | Marine eukaryotic communities from Monterey Bay, USA to study complex ecological interactions - Minidiscus trioculatus and... | ecosystem: Environmental > Aquatic > Marine > Unclassified...
CCGGCTGATGAAATTGCAATGGCACAAAGTAGTGGCTCTTTCTCTGGAACAGCAGAAGAACGATCGAAGTGCACAGATCAAATGCTCCTATTGCTCAATCAGTTTGAGCCGTGTCAGTTCCAACTAAGTGATCGCAAGTCTTCGAGGAGAGATAGAGCAATTGGTTTTACAGGCCTTGCTTGTATCCATTGTAATCAGAAACGCTACTTCCCCTTAAATGAGAAGAAGTTTGAGGATTCTCTTCAACTAATGACAACACACATTAACAATTGTCCTGAAACACCCTTAGATGTAAAGGCATCTTTGGGGTATCTCCAACATCGCAGTCATCTTCAAAAGAACGAGCTAGCCCAAAGAAGCCCGGCTTGGAAGTTCTCATTTCTCAAGGGTGTATGGAACCGTCTTCATCAGAATTATAACTTTACAACAGACTCGTCAGCTGCTACTACTGCTGCTGCTACGGATGCAGCAGATATTTCTACTTCCACTTCAGTTGCACGAGGAGAGAGTGCTACACCAGAAGAGTCTCTTATTGATGAGGAAAGTAATGATGTCATGGAAGCTACTGACACTGCAGAGTTTTATGTCGAAGATGATACCGTTGCTGTTGAGGAAGTTCAAGAGGAAGAGGAGGAGGAATGTATCGAAGCATTGGCAGAGATGAAAGATATGATTAAGAAGGCAGCTCTTTGGTTGAGTGAGCGTGATGATGAAGATTATGCTCGTGGAGGAGGAAGTAGAATTGGAAGAAGGTAGGGATAGATTGAGTATAGTAGCAGCTTAAAAAGGTAATAAGTGTAGTAAAGTTGTCTATTACAAGAGTAAAGCCTTATCTATCACAGCACCCTTGCTGCTACATAGCTGCAAAAAGGATACCTTGTCGGTGGTATCCAAAAACTCCTCAAATCTCAACTTATCAACTCTTATTTGCCACCACTTTTTGACGGCTTTGGTAATTGATGTGGAGATACGGTTGTATTATTGTTGCCTAAGCTGTATAGAACATCATGTCACCCGAAGGATTATTAATTGGTAAGGCCTCAAAGCCTTGGAGGATAGGTACGTTATGTGCATAAATGTTTGCAATATGTAAATATTTTGGTTCATGTTGTTTATTAAATATTTGATATTCTGAATAATGCTTACATACCTATATTATAAATGCCCCTTTTTTATTATAGGGAAGAAACTTGGTAGCGGAGCATGCGGATCAGTACATGAACTCCATCAAGAAGGCAATACAAAGTATAATAACGATTGGGCTATTAAATTAGCACCACTACCAAAATCCAAAGCAAAGAGTGGAAAGGGTAAACGAAAAAAGACTGTAGAAGAACGTAATGCAGATCTAATTCAACATGAAAATTTAACATTGCAGAATGCTGGTAGTGATATGCGTGGGAGGTTGGTACCTGATATTCCATTCATGGGAAGTCCTCCCGCGTTTGGGGAAACTGCTGATGGTGGTAAGTTTATTTTTATAATACATGAATATACTGATCAAATCACAGTACACTCATCATACCCAAAAAAATGTATACTTCAAATTATATAGAATATCGTTTTCTGGTAATGGAACGTATGGATAAACCTATTGATGAGGTCGTTCCAATCCTTCTCAACTTACACGGCAATAAAACCGGAGTATCAAAAGTTCCCTTGGGAGATGTAGCAATTTCGATGGTAAATTGTATCGAGGCTATGCATAATAATGGTAATCTATTTGTTGATGTCAAGACAGAAAACTTCATGCTTGCTCGTAGTAGTAGTAGTAACGCTGCATCATTCAAAAAGAGTAGTAGTAAGAAGAGTTCATCAAATGTAGGACAGCTTGTTCGTCTAATTGATTTTGGTTTAGTTGAGAGGTTTGGTGATATGTCTACAAGTAAGCATCGTGAGAATCTACATCCTGATGCTCAGTTGGTTGGTACTCCGACTTATGCATCACTGAATGTAAGCTCTGGTCATACTGTATCACGTCGTGATGATTTGGAGTCTGTGGGATATATAATTTCTGAATTAATATTGATGCTTATAACATCAGGAGGGAAGAAGAAGAATGAGAATGTACTCCCTTGGAGTCGAGCCAAATCAGATGAAGAGGTATTCCGTATCAAATCACAAGAGATGGATAAGAGTAAAAGATCAAAGAGTAAATTATTTACTGCATTGAAATCTTGCGGAGCAGATAGTATCATGATCAAATATTTCTCTGTGGTTCAAAGTTTGTCCTATGCAGAGAAGCCTGATTATGATTTATACAGAACATTATTAAAGAAGCTTGTTGTTTCAGTGGAGAGTGGAGGAGCTAAGAAGAAGTCTGCTTCTGCTGCTAGTCCAAAGAAGAAGGCTGCAGCAAAATCACCAGCACGCAGAACAAGTGCTCGTAGAAAGCATCAAGCTGACGATGAGGATTCTGATGTTGAGATGGTAGATGAAGAGAATGTTGAGAATCGAAAGAAGGCAGCATCCGGCAGTACTAGTAGTAGTAGTAAGAAGCAGAAAGTATCAGTCGGGAAAGAGAGTGCCAAAGCTCCACGCCGAACTAAGAGGAGTACAACAAAGTCACGTACCATCGGCACTCAGACAGATGTCGAAGTCATAAATGTAGATGACTCTGATGATGACGATGACATGGATTGGGAGAAAGTTGAAGCCTCAGCTAGTGAGGAGAGCAAAGGTGCATCTTCTAAAGGCAAGGGTATTCTCAAGCTAGATATTATTGAAGGTCCACATAAAGGAGAAGACATATCCATTGGTGGTGAGTGTCAAGACACAGTTATAGTTGGAAGAGATACAGAATCATCGGCAACAAAGAAAGATACAACCAAATTCTCAATATCAAAAGATAGCAGTGTTTCTGCTGTTCATGCCAAGTTTGTTATCAACACCAAGAGCTCAGTAAGCTCTTGTAGAGTTACTGATATGTCATCATCGTCTTCTGATGGCACATTTATTAATGGTAGCTGTCTTGCCAGTGGAAAGAGTAAGCAGGCTTTCGTCAATGATAAAATCAAAATTGGAGAATCGACATTTCAGATCAAGAAGGCGTAAACAGTGGAGGAATACTGTATTAGTTATGCACACTATGTTGCTATTATGAATATATAAAAGTAAAGATAATGCCCGTCTATGTTATATTCATCAGTTCTAGCTAATCCGTTGTTTTTTAAGTGGAGATTTGATTGCCGAATTATCGTCATCATCTGTTATATTGCCATCATCTTCTCCAGATTCGCTACCACTCTCGTCTTCTGCTAGCACTCTATCGTCCCCAAACACATAATATGGAAGGTTGGCCTTTGTCACAAGATTCATAGTCAAATCCATCCCCTCGGTTCGCTCCGCAAATGAGTTTACTGTTTGTAAATAGTTTGTGACAAGGGATGAAATATCAACACTCTTGACAACTGGTGCAAATCTTAAACCTATGAAGAAGGATGCTATATATTGATCCTTAGTTTTCTGATGAAAGAACCGAGCAAATGGGTAAGCTTGAACGGTATCAGTGTCTAACCCTAGAATCAAAAGTCTCATCTTCGATTCACATAGCCCAAACCATATGCGAAACTCATTCTCGGTATTCGCGGTGATATTGACTTGCAGATAATTGGCGTGTTGTACAAAGAAGTTGGACTCAAATAGAATGTTCCAATCTTTGTTACACGACAGTATATCTGTGAGTTGAGAAGCCCTACCAAGTTCATCGCGAAGACGTCTTAGTTGTGACTGCCCAACATTATAAGAACTATTCATTGGGGGATAACAAGGAGTAATGATAGGAAGAAGGTGCCTTTTGTTGGGTTCGAATGTCGGCAGAGGTGTCACTGGAACCATATTGTGAGTTCAGATAAATTCCAATAAAAGTATACAAGACATATCATATATTTCACTTACCTCCTTTTGGTGGATGCTGATTGTCCCTTGATAGATAAACAGGGACAGGCCAACTCCACTTTGCAAATGTAGTGAAGAAGAGATGAACTAACTTTGATGGCTGTGCATCTGGATTCCTCTTACAAATCCAGCAGCAAAGGATAGCCCAGTTTACTCCTCCCAAGAAACCTAAAACATTAGCATATAAACCATGCACTTTAGCCCATTCCTTGATGACTCTTAACATTACTCTGAAATTGTCAACTTGTTTCTTCCCGTCTAGACAATCAAGTAAGAACTGTGCAACACGAACTCCATTGACCGATCGGACATCAACCTCTGCGAGTCCTATCAAGACATTATCATCTAAATTCATTTCCACCCTGTCTTCTGGTTGTTTTAGTGCTGCAACTTTTAATCTCTGTTCTGATAACCATTTTGGGTTTGTAACTCGAGCAAATATTAGATCAATCTTCACACTATCCATTTCAAACTTAATCACTGGAGTGTACGCTGTAGGTATTGGGTGTAATTCTGTAACCCTTGCGTTCTCCTTGAGCACGTCAACAAAACTACTAAAGAAGTCTTCTCTACTGACATGAGGAGGGGACAATACTAGACAATCTACATCTGCCTCAGGTGTATGTACACCCAACCGATACGAACCAAACGATAATAAGGTTGTAGCTGCCGATTTATCTCTCATAGGGGATATAAGACAGCTATCATAATTTGGTGATCCCGGCATTAAAGACTCTGACCATGCAATTAGCATATTATCTAAATCATTCAATACACGTTGACGGTTTTGAGTGCCTGTAGGAGATTCAATAAGTTGCCGAGTATTGCAAATTTCAATGAGTGAGTTTGTAAGTTCTTTATGAGAGGGTGTTTGTCGTTTTCTTTTCCCTTTGTTATTGTTGTTATTATTGCTTATATCGTCCTGTCTCCTTTCCTGCTTGCGATTTCGACTTCGGTTGTGAATTGTAGTCTCCATGTTTGATGATATCTGTATGTATGGTTTGTTTGAGTTATTTGATGAGGAAGTATATATATTCTAAACCAAACTGCAGCACCAATCTGTACTCTTCATTCAAAAAATATATTTCGCTCTTCAAAGTATGATATCTTATTAGTAAAAATCAATGTATGACCGATACAGACAGAATGATCGTTAAAAACTGATTTAGTCTGCAGCTTATCGCGGAATATATAATATTCTAATACTATCAGCTCCGCCGCCAACTGTATTGTATTCAGCAATAGCATCAGTAAATAATGACATCACAAGGGGTCACGGGTCACTAGTCACGGATACATCACGGATGCAGTACCACCACCAATTAAAAAGAGTATTAGAATTGATATTGATAGTTTCATGACGGAGTATATGGTACTATATTATTATAATAATACCAAGAAGACAAAGGATAGAACATTTTATAGCATTATTATAAAATTTATTTTCTCTTGCAGGATTTAGCAGTCAAATTATTTGATTGCCTGCCGCCACTGCTGCCTCTATTCCCTCCTTAGCTCTAAAGCATATCCACATAATACCACCGTTATACATCAGTAGTAGCACTAGAAAATGAGTAAACGAGTTAAATTTATAGAGCAGTTGATGCAGTCCAAGGTAAGTATATACTTATACAAAATGGACACATCTTATGCACACATCACTTTCTAAATAATACTAATGTTATGTTGTGTTTTCTGTATTTTGTGTCTATCTGACAGAGTAAGCTCAAGGGATGTCAAAAACAACCACTACCAAAACGATGGAATATTATCCGCGGTGATACAGTTCAGGTAATTGATAGGAAACATCCCGAATTTGGGAAACAAGGTAAGTTTATACTCGCAATCCTACCATTAGTTTTATTTTAGTAATATCTAATATATCTTAACTGGACATGCAATACAATTGCAGGCAAAGTATTTACAGTAATAAAAGATGAATTAAAAGTTATAGTAGAGAATGTTAATCTGGTTGAGAAAGAAATACCCGCAGATCTAGAGAAGGGTACTCCCAAGGAGACAAGAATGGTAGAAGATTATATCCATTACTCCAATTTACAATTAGTTGATCCTGTTACGGGTTTTCCTACAAAGATTACTTGGTGAGTAAACATTTTTATTAGTTGTCAGCACTATATATTACCCTAGTGTGTATTATTGTATTGGTTGCAGCGCTATATGTTCAAATGCAATTTACAACTCACTCCAATTCCTCCCCTCTATCAAAGGAGCTTTTTGGAGGATGGGACAAAAGTTCGTATATCAAAGAAGTCAGGGGCAATAATACCAAAGCCACGCTACCAGAAAATGGGTAATAATATATTAGCAAGTGAGGATAGTGATACAACAAAAGATGAAGATGTTTGGGCAACAACATACGTTGAGAAGACATCAAAGTGGAAGGATATGACAGATGAATTACTTAAAACATTAGAGGAGAATGGAAAGAAAAGGTTGGAAGAGTGAGAGTTTAATATAAAGACGTTTAATATAAACTATAAAGTTTATTTACATTTAAAATACTAACATTTAATCATTACGTTTTAGAGCTTCCAGTCTTGCTCTTAGAGAATCAACGACAACAGGTGGTGACTTCGTCTCTGCAGGCTCAAGGGTTGAACGAATAGCTTTCATCCTTTCCTTGATACTATCTGGATTCACTGATACCATTGCGTCCTCATTTGAGTTTTCTTTCGATGCTTTATTTACCTGATCTATAAGGAATTCTTTGAAGGCGGGGGATATGTCGAGCGTCTCACAGTGAGCCTCTAAATCAATATCATTTGTATTAACCATGTCCACAATGGCTACCAGTGCAACCTGCTTCTCGGGTCCTTGTGCACTGGCAAACTTGTTGATCAGATCAGAAAGAACGGTAGTGTTTGCTTGATTCTGTTGTGATGAAGTTGTTTGTAAACCCATCTCATGCTCACAGTCTACAAGTAGCTTTTCCACAGGGCTGTCTTCCGGCAACTCCAACTGTGCGAGAATATCACGAACAGACGTATTGCTTGTACATGTGATGAGCTCGGTCATGAGACTCTTTGACATTTCTCTTGCATGCTTTACCATGTCATCGCCGACTTGCTCCTTGGCTGATGAGCAAATCGTTTCAATTGTATAAAGTAAAAAGTCAATTGAAAACAGAAGCAAGTCTAATTCCACATCATATAACGGGTTTGGTGGATTCTTTTCATGCTTGTCCTTCATGACCTTGTGATATAACTTAGTATATACTCTTGAAGTTCTGCTTGCCATTATCCTCTCAGCTTCGATTTCAATACTAACAGATTCAAGTGTAGATTTTTGCAGTGACAATAATGCAAGCAATGGTATTTCACGAGGTGGTGATGTCACTATGCGGGTCGCAAGCTGATGATAAGAGAGAAGTATTGAGGTGAGAATGAGATTGAATGGTTTCAACACTGAGTGCAAGACTGTCATACCTTATTGATGGGTTTGTCTATCCTGTCGATACCTCTTCGAGTCAAGTTATCTGCAACAAGTCTATCATCAAGTAAGGCGTGTACCATCTCACGGAGACAGCATTCCACTGACTCTTCAGACATAGAAGGAGGATACTCAGTAGTGCGGAAGACAAAAGACAATGCATTCACTGTATCTACAATGAGTTGGACCGGCAACTCAGAATTAGCTTCTTTGTCAAGAGCAAACTTGAGGGTGCTTGACAGAGTTTCAACTAATTGATCCAAATTTGAAGTAATGCTCTGTTTCAAGTTGGCATCGCATTGATCATTACCTTTCAACGCCGAAGATAATATATGAATAGCCTGTAAGCCCTTTTCCTTTGTACCGTTGCCATTTATCAACTCCAAGATATCCTTGATAGAGTTTTGATACAAATCGGCCTTTGTGGTAGAAGAATCATTTAATCTTGCAAAACGCGATCGCAATGTTTCAGTAGCCTTTGCAGATGCGGAGAATTGTTGACCTGGTACCTGTCTGTTATTAGAATGAGGAGCGATATTGCCTGTGACGACAGACTCTGAGACAGTATTGCTCGATGGAGATCTCAATTTCTGAGTGTTTGGTTCACCGATAGAAGTCGGCATAGTCCTGATGTTGCTAGTAGATGATGCCGGCGCCGTTGATGGACGTTTAGAAGAACACCAATTGCTAATATCCTCTTTTGTGGCATCAGTAACTGAGTCACCAACACAACGCTTCAGTACCCTTTCCAACGAAGTCTTTTGGATGACAATATCAAAGAGATCAAGATAACTCTTGCGAATATCCTTCAGTTTTTCAAGACTTAGTGCTTTTGCTAATGTTGCAATGCCTTTCGAACCAATCGCACCCGCACCAATTTCTTGTACACATAAATTGCACTCGGTTGCTGCCAAGGATCGGGCTCGATTTGATTTGGACTTATCAACAACTCTCATGCAGATGGTTGTACCATATCGGTCAAAAGCATATAGTTTGTTCTCTCTAATGAATGACAACAGGTCAATAAATTGATTCTTAAACTGAGACTTTGCCACGCCAGCCTTTTCTATTATATGCGGCAGTAAGATAATGGCTTCTGGGTCATTCATTGTATATGAAATCTCGTGTAGATGTTCAAACAACTGTTGAAGTGTAGAAAGGAGCGAACGGAGCCCTGACGTGTGATCTCTTGATGATAATGCACAAGCTAACCATTTCAAAATGAGGTCTAGCTGTTCCACAATAAATACTGAATCATTACAACTCCTTGAGTAATCTATTGATTGAGCAAGTAGTTCACACCCTCTGACTGTGTCCTCATGAGAGCGGAATCCACCTTTAGGGAAAAGCAACTCAATGGATGTAGGTGAAATCAATTGAGACCACGTCTTGCGAAGTGTTTGAAGAGTTGCATCATCACCACTCGGATCCTCGGGATAGTCGGGCCAGTTATCACTCCTTCCCAATACTGATAGACGTTTCTCCTTTGTAGACTTGGTTGTTCCAGATGAGTGCAATGGATTTGCCGAATTAGTATTGTGTTGCGTCTCATGCGATTCTCTCACAAATGAGTCATCTAAAAGAGATGAAGATGGTGGAGGGGCAGCAGCCGCCTTGGGCACAACTTGCCGCACCGGTTGTCGACTAGATGAAGTTGAAGGACGGGTAGGTGCTTGTCGAGCAGCAGCTCGTGATGAAGACTTCTTGAAGGTGTCTACTAATCGCTGATCTTGGATGGAATTCTTTGGAATAAAGGATCTCACTGTTCTCTGCTGTGCCGGTAAGAGTTTACTAATCTCCTTGTCAAGGTCTTCAGTTCGGACGAGCTCATTTTTGGTACTGATATTCAGCAGTTTCTCAGCTGCCGATCGTGATCCTGCTTTGGAAGACAGAAGGCTTTGAATAATCACTTTGGCCAGCTGCTTGTTTACCGAGATGGTGCTCGATCTTTCTGTACCATCAGAGAAACATAATTCAAGCCTTCCAGCCAAGAATGTCAAAACATCTGGCAACCCTGACGATTTCAATGCGGCATCGGATAGTTGTGCCTCTAAGCAAAAGATAAAGCTCTCAATGGAAGGCAAGTTGATGTTCTTGTCTCCGTGTTGCTCTGTTCCCATTGATATAGCAGATATTGCAGCATCGCGCATCGTTTTCTTCATATCATTCATTGCAGCATTAGCTAGGTGGGCAAATACGGCCTTGCCAAACTTTGCTTGAGTTTCATCGTCTAAGTGATTGAGCAATGAACCAATTAACTTGGCAGCTACAGGTTTGAGGTTGCTTTGTGAATCATTAAGGCGTGATCGAAGGGCTAAGAAGAGCTGCTTCAAAGAAACAAACGCCTTTCCTTCCGCACTAATTAGACCACCACACTTATCGACACTGAGCCTAACCTCTTCCATGGCATCCCTTCGAATCTTCCAAGCCGCCTTTCCCTCTGTTTCACCCATACGGCTAATACAGTCACTTTTTAGCGACGCCATAAGATCAGTTGTTGGTATCGAGAGTAGTGCATTTGACCGGGAAGAAGAAGATCCCTGATGCGAGGAATTGTTTGATGATTCAACCGACAATGTAATGCATTTCATCTCACGTTCAATTACTGAATCGTCATGTGGATGTTTCGAAAGGGCTTTTTCAATAAGTGACATTGTACTGGTTTGGATATCTTTCGATTTGAGAAAGGCTTGCAAGACGGGACCTATTTGTGTATGCATTTCTCCAATAGCATCAAGTGCGGCATTTCTTAACTTCATATTGTTGGATTCACACTCTTTCAATACCCATGTAATAACCTCTTGTGTACCTTGCGAGAGTGATGCTACACCAAACTCAACACAGAACTTCTTAAACCAGCAAAGCAATCCTTCATGAACCATTGGTGCTTTAACGGCTCCGATTGTTTTAATAGCCACGGTAAATACTCGCTGAGGATCTTTGACTGTACAGATAGTGTCCAGGCACATGACCGAGGCGTCTGAAAGCTTCTTGTCTGCAATCTTCTCCACGGCAAGCTTGGTTGCAGGAAGATACAGGTATGATTCTGGGGGCCTTATCAGTTGTGAATGAATGCCAAAGATAACCGTGAATAGTTCAAGAAGGGACTTTGAGACATTAAAGTTGCTTTCCTTGAATGATTTCGTACAGTCTCTAACCAACACAAATAGTGAAGGTATCGAGTCAAAGACCTGCTCTGCATCAGCGTCTTTGAAGTACGTGGCAAGCCGACCTAGTGCTCCCTGTCTTGCTCTCCAGTTAGAGGCTGCATATATTGTAGGAAATCATAAATGAGTCTGGTAATAAAAGCTAACAGCTAACAATCAGTAATACAACACTGGCTACAAACAACTTACATTTACCTGCAAGAACTCCCTCATCGTCGATACTATCACCCCATTTTGCAATAGATAGACTTGATAGCTTTTCTACTGATTCTTCGAATGATGGCAATGTCTTGTCATCTCCGCCAATATCATCCGAACCTTGACTAGGATGAGGTTTGGGAGAAGCTCTAATGGCAGTTTTAGTAGGACGCTTCGACACGTTTCCTTTTGATGACAACTCGCTCTTACTTGTAGCTTTAGTGCTTGCGGGTGCCGTTTGAGGCCTTGCGGTAGTCTTACTCTTTCCCCCATTGGATGCCAGTTTGAGAGACTTAAATGCCCGCGGGTTAGTAGTTTCCAACTTTGAAGTATACTTCTCTGTTGCCGATACAACACTCGCGTCTTTACAGCTGAGTAAAGCGAGCAAGACATCTGTGGCAGCTTTCCGAGTGGTCGCATCAGAGTCCTTCAGCTTTTCACAAGCAAGTTTTGAGAGCCCCTCAGCGTATGCACTAGTAAGGTCTCCCCTCGTCCCACATGAATCACTCTGACTTGTCTTGACACATCGAGCAAGATATTCGAGAACATTCTTCCTTACTAATGCATTCTTTTGTTTCTTCTCATCAAGCGACGTTGGTAGTGACTCTTTACTATCGAGCAAGTGTTCAAAACTGAAGACACTACCAAACATTTGATCGAGACATGATGAAACCGCTTTTATTACCTTCTTATCCTTGAACAGAGTCACCAATGTAGGAATCAATGGTCTGAAATTGCCATAAAGCTCTTCACCAACTCCCTCGGCTAACATGCCTAAGGCTGCAAGAGCTTTGGAACAAACTGCAAAGTGTGTATGAGCCAGCAACTCCTTCAGTTCTCTGATGAGTGGTGTGTAATTGATAGATGAAGAAGGTGGGCAAAGCTTGTAAGGTTGCTCTCCTCCAGCTTCAATAAGTGCATCCAAGGCTGCCACTTTTTCTGACCACTTGGGAAGTTTGATACTCTCCTTGTAACAGGTTTTGGCCAAAGCCTGTAACAGGTTTACAGCGGCTCTATCTGCAAAGACGGACTTTTGTAATGCTGCAAGCATCTCCTCAGGTGCTTGAGTTGAAGCTTGTTCTCCTGACTTACAACGAAGACGCCTAGAGGGTGATGTTGCAGACGGTTGAGCTTCTAACAGAGAATCAAGTTGCGATTGCTGTGCCTTCTTCAGTTGATCTACAAGACTTTGAACGGGACCTTTCGTCGAGCCACCAAGTGAACGACAGATTTCAGCAAGCAGCTGAATACCAATCTCACGAGCCTGGGCATTAGCATGGGCAACAAGACTTTCCGATGATGCCATTAGTGTTTTGATTGGTAGCATATTGGCCCCAAATGATTGCACAGACTTCATAATAAGTGTGGCTGAAAATATCACCATCTTTGGCTTGCGTGATTTCAAACCATGTTCATTAATCAAGTCAAACACAGTATTGATTATAGAAGAGCCTTCCGGAGACACTTCAATTAGCTTCAAGACTAACTCCTCTGTTGAGGTTTGAGTGCCTTTTCGAGCTGATGAAAATGCTGAACCCTTCAAAAGTGCAGTCATTATCTGACTTGCCGCATCGTCGGTACATGCACCTTCACATCTGTCAGCGTATGTGTTTGAGAAGGTTAGTGCTGCATCAAGTGCGCCGGCATTCTTATCCTTCAGAGCGTTTATAACAGCTTGATCAAGTGAGGTGTACACTACTGAATAACTCAATGAGTTCTCACTGCCAGGTGAGAGTGATAATATTCTTTCGTGGAGGAACAAGTAGGATGCTTTGCGAATTTGCCAATTTGATGACTTGAGTGATTCGTCCAAGCCCTCAAGAGTGATATTGATTTCATCAGAGCTGGAGGAAGCAGCAGCAGAAGGCATTGAACTAGCACCCAGGTTGAAAGGATCAGTGGACATTGAAGTGCTCCCTTGGTTGAATGATCTGGCAGGCTGATGATTTGGTGGAGGAGGCGCAATGGAGTCTGAGATACTTTTATTCTCCTTGACAGTGTCGATAGTACCCTTTGCATTAGGCTCACTAGGCATGTCGCTCGTCTCTTCAGAACCATTGGTGAATCTGTTGGATGATGATTGCATAGAAATTGCCCGAAGCTCGGCTAATAGATCAGCATCTTCTGCACTACCACCTCGATCACCCTTGAATGTGTTGGATAGATTTGATTTGGCAATTCCCATCTTCTTTTCGTCGGCTGCGGGTGGAGGTAAGGTGTTGGCATCTTTCTCTACAACAACTGCACTAGAAGCATTGGGCTGCGAAGTAGGCTGTGGTGGTGCTGCGACCACTACATCAAATGCATTATTGGTATCCGCCTTCTTCTTCTTGGGGCGTTTCCAAGGAGGTAAAGAAGTTGTTTCAGCTTTGCTTGAAGTCTCCGGCAAAGGCTTTGACCTGGGAGGAGGAGGAGCTTTCTTCTCAGTGACGACATTCGTAGCTTCACCTTCGTCGTTGTCGGTGCCATCGAATCTGTTGGATGATGATTGCATAGAAATAGCTCTAAGCTCGGCCAAAAGATCAGCGTCTTCCGCAGCTCCGCCACGATCTCCTTTGAATGTGTTGGGTAGATTAGATGTAATACCCTTGATGTTCACTTCGGCCTTCTGCTCTTCCGCAAAACCTGAGCTGATTGCAGTTTCACTCTTCTCTGGTGCTGCAATAACAACATCTACTTCCACCTCAGAATTCTTCTTTGCCTTGGGACGTTTCCAAGGAGGTAATGAGGATGATACTTCTGCCATTTTGGGGGCTGGTACAACCTTCTCTGCCAAAACTACACTGTCATCTACACCTTGGTCTTCATTATTATTATTATTATCAAACCGATTAGATGAAGACTGATTAGAAATGGCTCGCAACTCGGCCAAAAGATCAGCGTCTTCCGCAGCTCCGCCACGATCTCCCTTAAATGTGTTGGGCAGATTTGACGATTTGGCAATACCCATTCCTTCTTCCTTGAGAGGTACAACAGTATTATCATTTGATTCAACGACATTGGGAAAGAATGCCTCGTCATCATCCTCGTCGATATCATCTTCATTATTAGCTTCTGAAGGGGCAGCCGCAGGGTGTGGTGGGGCTGCTGCTACAACTTCAAAGGCATCATTTGTTGGTATCTTCTTTTTAGGACGTTTCCATGGTGGAAGGGGCTTACTTTCTGGCTTTTCATCAACAGTATTAGCCTCCTTTGTCTCCTTTATGCTATCTGTAGGATCACTCCCTTCATTCTGGTTCTCACTATCAAACCTATTGGATGAAGATTGATTAGATATTGCTCTAAGCTCGGCTAACAAATCGGCATCCTCGGCAGATCCACCCCGTTCTCCCTTGAATGTATTGGGCAGGTTCGATTTGATACCAACATTCGTATTCAATGCATCATTGCCTTGGACAGTAGGAACTACTGCATCAGAATCGTTGGGCTGTGAAGTGGGCTGTGGTGGTGCTGCGACAACCACATCAAAGCTACTACTTGTCTCGACATTCTTTTTCTTGGGTTGTTTCCAAGGAGGTAAAGAAGTTGTTTCAACTTTGCTTGATGTCTTTGTCGAAACCTTACCTGAGCTCGGAACACCAACTTTCTTATGAGCATCATCAACCTCACTTATTCCGGTTGCATCGATGTTGTCACCACCATCAAATCTGCTAGATGATGATTGCATAGATATTGCTTTCAATTCAGCCAACAGGTCGGCATCTTCTGCACTGCCACCTCGATCACCCTTGAATGTATTGGGTAGATTTGATTTGACAATACTACCCTTCTTCTCCTCATCCAGTGTAGGTGCTGAGTTATCATTGTTAATTGTATCATCATTTTGAGTCTTAATCTTCTCTGGCACCACCTTACTAGGTGCTTCAATAACAATATCTACCTCTACCTCCGCCTTCTTCTTTGCCTTTGGACGTTTCCAAGGAGGTAATGAGGATACTTCTTCTGTTTTGGTAGGCTCTACCAACTTCTTTTGGGGTGGAATATCTTTCTTCTCTTCAATCGGACAAATGATATCATCACTGACAGTGTCATCGCCATCGAATCTGTTGGATGATGATTGCATAGATATAGCCCTAAGCTCGGCGAGAAGAGCAGCATCCTCGGCATCTCCGCCACGATCTCCTTTAAATGTGTTGGGCAAACTTGATTTAATCCCCTTATTACTTTCCTCTGGTATGTCAGTGATGATTTGCTCTTCGTTGGCAGGAACTACATTAGAAGTGTGGTGTGGTGGTGGTGCAGCTGCAACAACTACATCAAAATCATTACTAACATCCACCTTCTTCTTTTTAGGGCGTTTCCATGGTGGAAGGGGCTTACTTTCTGACTTGTCATCCTGAGTTTCAACAGTAGTGATCTCTTTTGTGCTATCTGTTGGTGCGGGACTATGAGAAACAATATCACTCTCTTCATTCTTTTCCTCGCTATCAAACCTGTTGGATAAAGATTGGTTAGAGATTGCTCTAAGCTCGGCTAACAAATCGGCATCCTCGGCAGATCCACCTCGATCTCCCTTGAATGTATTGGGCAGATTGGCCTTAATCCCCGTATGCACTTCCTGTTGCTCATCCTTATGAATAGTCGAATCATCAATGGCGGTACTATTTTCATTCTGAGATTCGGCGGCACATTCTTCTTCACTGCCACTCTTCTCTGGTGGTACTGGAGCTGCCATAATAATATCAACCTCATTTTTCATGACAGGTTTATTCTTCATTTGTTTCCATGGTGGAAGGGGGTTTGTTGGTGGTGTTGAGTTGAGTTTGGGCACATCATCTTCGACTTTCTTCTTCTCGGATATGACTTGGACATCATTGTTATCTGTTGGAGCTTGGCTGTCAGTGTTGACTTCATCACTTGACTTGTTGGTATCTCCTTCATCAAAGCTATTACCAGATGAAATGGCACGCAACTCAGCAAGTAATTCAGCATCTTCTGCTACTCCACCTCGATCACCTACAAATGTTTGGGGTAAAACAGATGTAATCCCCTTTTTATCTTCTCCGGTAGGCTCTTTTTCTTCAACTGTTGTAGCCTCTTGATTAGTTGTAGTCTCATCTTCGCTTGATTTATCGATCACTTTACTATCTTCTTCTGGTGGCGTGATATCATCTTTCTTCTTTGTATCATCATTTATATTGTCTTCTTCTAACATGGCATTTTGAAAGGGGTCCAATACCGCATCTGGTGTAGATGAATCTGGGATTGTTGTTGTCTTGGCACCCTTTTGTTTCCACGGAGGCAACTCTTCCTCTTCGTCTGTATTAATAGACTTTTTCTTTCTTCCTCCAAGCGGTGGTAGGACAATACGTTTTTCTTCTGTTTTGGTTTCATCTGTGGCAGCACCTACAGAGTCACCAATATCAGATGTGCTTGGGCTCTCACTCTCACTCTCTTCTACTTTTTCTTCTTCTTGCACCTCATCAAACCGATTAGTAGAAGCTGATTTATTCGAAATGGCATGCATTTCAGCAAGTAATTCTTCTTCTGAAGGTGAATCAATAATCGGTGGGGGCTGCTCAGCTGTGACTACTTCAGTCTCTACAATAGCTGTGTTGACACCCTCATCTTTAGTTGGGATTACACTTTCAACAATGGTATCAGTAACATTTTCACTCCCTTCCTCTTTTTCTACTGCAGGCATGGACACTGATACTTCTTCTTCTTTATCTGCGGTGTCATCGTTTACTGCTGGCGTATCATTATTATTCAATACAGTCTCACTACTATCATTCTACAAAGTACATATTATGTAAATTTACATTTTCAGAATATAACGTTAGTACAAACCAATCGCACATTGTAAACACACAAGCCAAAACACATTTAACCAATAGAAAAACACAAACACAATAATACACTCACATTAATACCATCACCATCTTCAACACTATCAACATTATTATCAGTATTCACCTCAAAATGATCACTTAATCGTTCACGTAATACAACAGTACTACCACCAGCTGATAATCCCACTGATTTACATTTCTTTTGTAATGCTCTGTAATTTAATGCATTAATTTCATCAGTTGTCATTGATGGTCTACTCTTTGGTGGTTTGGTATTTGGCTGATCATTAATAATATCATGAACCATCTTTTCTTCGTCGTTGTTACTCATATTGGTATACTTATCTTAAAATAAACCGCGGACTAATATAGCGGCGCAAGGTATTTAGCTAGCCTGCGCTCTTCTATACTCTAATATTTGATATTAGCAAACAATCAGCACCCCGACAAACTAAACAATAAAATAACGGCAAATTGCATGCAGACAAAACTGAAAACGGGACGGTATCTTTATTTGACCGACGCGCGGGAGGCACTGGAGACCGGATCTACACTCAATTTATTACTCTCATAATTTTTGCAACAGGCGCGGCGACGCATAACTACTACATATAATTGCTATAATATGATGCTACCCACTATACTTATACTGATTATAACTTCTTTATTATCAGGGGTATGTGCATTTACAAGTCCTGTGCAATTTATAGGCTCTCAATCTACAAACTATGCATCCAATTATGAACAAAGCAAATATTATGCACAAATATTACAGTCGACACCAATACAACAACAACAACAACAACAACAACAACAAACATCATCACAACTGTATATGGTATATGCGCCACCAGAAGATGCCGAAAAGGTGAAATCTACAAAACCTAAATTACCACAACCTAAGATTGGTGACTTTGTACGATACTATGATGTTGATGGGGGTAAATCAGACGGACAGGTACTCGTTGGTAAAATATCCTTCATTCAATCAGTCGGTGGTACAAGCATTGCCTCTGCCAATTCTGATGGAACAAACAAATGGTTAGTAGAAATAACTGAAATGGAAGATGTAGGTGATGGATATTATTCAGAATATCCATCGCGTAAGAAGAAACGCAAGTCATTACGAAAATTAGAAGAGATTGCACCACTCCCGGCTTCATTTGTTCGATCAGAAGATGCCTACAAGATACCATTGGAACGGGGTAGTAATCGTCCAATGCCAAGTCATTCAGGATATGATTTAATAGAGTATGAAGGACCAATGGCAATACCTGTCAATGAAGAAGTATTACAATCGGATGGTGAAAAGTATGGTGAAATCAAATTTAGTCTATTGAAGAATGCAGCTATTGCTGGATTAGCTGGTAGTATTGCTGCTGAACTATTCCGTGGAATTGAAGTTGCAATTATATATGCCGCAGGTGCCTTAGCAGGTGTATTATATCTCTTCTTCTTGGGTATTAAGACTGATACTGTTGGTAGTACAGATAGCAAGTTAGGATCCAACGTATCCAATTTACGATTTGTCTTTCCAGGAATAGTACTTGTTGGTGTCGCATTGTACAATATGATGAGTGGTGATGCCAATCCTGTATCATCACCTGGATTGTTTAGTACAGTCACTCCTGAACAATTTGGTGCTGCAATGATAGGCTTTTTAACCTATCGGGTACCATTATTTATTAGTCAACTGGCACCAGTTCTCTCAGAGAGTGCCACGGATATGATGCCAGGAAGCGCAGCAATGGCTATGCGTATGGCGTCTGATGCTAAGAAACGTGGTGTGGATATGTCGGCATTGAATGAAATGGATAAGAAGGATGATAATTTAATAACAGTCCTGGTTGTTAGTGGTCCTGAGGGTACCGGCAAAACAACATTGGTGAATAAACTGTTGGAAGAAGATGATAGATTTGTAAAGCCAATATTACTAGATCGATTATCAAATGGTGCGACGTTTGAAAGATTGGAACAGAGAGGTGAATTCTTGGAAATAGATAAATCTGGTAGCGTTGGACTAACAAAGGAAGGAGTGTTGGAAGCAGCTGCAAAGGCGACAATAGCTGAGAGTAATGCAGATGATAAGGATGGAGAAAGTAAAAGCAAAAAGGTTGTAGTTGTTGATGCAGATGTAGACTTGGCAAAGAAGTTAGTAAACTTGTCAGGAGCTCGTCTCGTAGGAGTTTGGATAGGACTGGATGATATTGAGAAATTTGAGGAACGCTTAAAGGCAAAGATTGCATCAGGTGTGGTTGATATACCTGATGATGAGACAGAAGATAGTATATTAAGATCAAAGGTGAGAAGAGTTGTCAAGGATATTGAGTTTGGGGTTGTAAGTGGCCTGTTCGAGTTCTTTATCATAACCGATGAAGAGATAGAAGAGAGTGTCAGACAATTGAAAGAGGCAGCCAATTATTGCTTCTAGCTATATTGTATTCATTGTGTAATATAAGAGAAAGCACAGTTTAAGTGATCGTTAGCTCTTGTTTGGGGTTGCTCTGCTTTTACTAATAGTTTCTATGTTTTTCAGTGTCCATCAAATATGCAGTACACATACATCGAGTTGGCACTTCATTCACATAGACTAAAAACTAAATACGCTTCACTTCTTCTGATGCTTCGTTGATTGTTCAATCTTCTTCTTCTTTGCCATTGGAGTTTCTTCTTTCCAAAACATATCCAAATGCTTTTCTCCTGGTCTCCATTCCCAATTCTCCTTCTTCAATCGCTTCATTCTCATATCATTATGCAATCTACATGCATACATTCTTTCACCTTTAAAATATGGATTGTAATATTTCTTGCATGGAGGAAATGGCAACGAGTGACTATCCTTGCCGCCAAACTTCCTTGTTGCTTCGAGTATTGCTCTACCCTGTGGAGTTAAATCGGCAGCGGCTGACATAATGTAGTGACTGCCTCCGTACATATCACCAGATTTTAGTGGCCATCCACAAACATATCCCCAAGGAACACCATTCTCTGGATCAGCAGAGGCTTTGATAAAGTATCACTCGCCTGGTAAGATACCACAATCATTGTTCGTCGGGGTGTCTCCTGCTATTGGTTGATGATATCTAGTTGTATCGTCTGATGCATGGCTTTCTTCAAGACTTCTCTTCTTTGCAATCCTATTGGAAGAACGGCGGTGGCATGGTTCGGCCATAATATCAGTTTGTTACTGTTGATGTAGTTTTGTAATTATCCAATGCTCCCGAGATACTTTTAACAACCGAGTATCGTATCAAATTAGATATCTAGTTATAATGCTTCTTATCTTCTTATATATTCCTACCTTCTCTTCATTGAAGAAGTAAATATCAAATATATAGTATATTGAAGCAACTCCTCCGATCATCTGCAATCTTGAGCCCTTAGAGGTAGGCTCAACATCATTCATGAGATGAGATATGCTAATGTAGTTGACTATCAAAGGTATCTAATAATATTTTTGTCTTGTCTTACCTTTTACTATATCACCCAAGTCAATGCACCCACTAATGATAGCACACACCCATCAACCAAGGACATAACGACATAACATACATCATGTCAGATCAAAAGGAAAAGACTAAAGAGTATTGGGATAAGTTCTACCAAGAGGGCGCGACATCAACAAATAACAACAACAACAACAACAACAACACAGTAGTACCACAAAATACCAAAGTAAGTGATATCAATCATCAATCAAGTATAAAGATTTGCTAGAGTGGATAGTACCAAACTGCCCTACAGTTCTTGATACAACCTTGAGTCTCTTTCCACGGGATATATTAACAAATGATAGTATAAATGTTTTGGAGATTGGCTGCGGTGTATCTCAATTGTCGTTATCTTTATTGCAGCGAATACTTGATAAAAATGCAACACATGATATGCACAAACATAGTTATAACTTTGTCTCCACTGATGTTAGCCCTGTATGCATTGAACAGAATAGAAAACGAGATGATGATTATATATCTTCACTGAAAACTACAAGTAGCAGTCTCACTTACAATGTATTGGATATATTAGATGAATCAGTAATAGGACAATACAATCAACAATATAATGTTGTTTTGGAATTTCTGCCAAGTTCGTAAAGAAGGCATAAGATTAAATAGTAATAAAAGATAACTGAAGCCACTGACTCATATTGTTATTTACTTTTCAGTTGAGACTTATCAAATGTATCTGTAGATTCGTAGCAAGTGAACCTCGTGTCAATATCTCTTCTACTTTGCTTTGTTGTGAGCTCTCGGTCTTCAGCTAAAAGTTTTTTATTTTAGGTATGTACTTGGTATGTACGTGCGAGTGGATTGCTCTTTATTTCTTATTTGTTGATCTCATCCTAACATTATTAATAATACAATCCAATGAACCCCCTCCTTAGTCTTCAACGTGTTATTGGCCTCAGTGATGGTGTTGCTGCCGAGATGTCGAACTTTCCAAAAATTAAACCCGGTGATCATTATTGGGTTTGTCCAATTGATGAGATGAAGGAAGGTATTTTTGTGCTGGTAGTCGCTAAGCGTGGGTGGATGGGTCGTAATAAACGATTGATTAGGAATTATATTATCAAGAAAGTAGAGAAGATTGAAGTAAGTAGTGTGTCAGTCAATCACTGTCTTTTGGTTGTTGCTTGTCCTCAACGTCACAATTCTTTTTATTATTAATTCTTCTATAGAGTGATGGAAGGCTTGACCTCCGTGGCGTCAATCCTGCAGCCAGCAAAGATAGTAGGGATGAGAGTATTGGATTGGTTCATCCTGACCGTGTAGTGGGAGAGGTTATTCTTTATTAGATAGTGTGGAGATATTAGTTAGGTATTAGGATTATGTTAGAAGTTATTGCGGTACTGAAGTTGAAGTAGTACCATTGATTGCCGTATCCCATTGAGTTTGTTTCTCAAGTGATTCACACAATACTATTCCTGGGGCAGAGAGTTTATTGACTAAGTGGCCTCATAAAACGAAACGATAATCTAATAACATTACTGATTGTCCGGACGATCCAACCAGACAATACTACCTAAACTTAGGACACCTTGACTTAATCTAGTTGTGATACAAATGTTAGCATCTCCTTCTACTTCTACTTCCTCTATCGACCCTCCAGGTAGAGTCCATACTTCTCCCCCATCGATACATGGGGACGAGGAGGAGGCATCAAAGAGTAAATGTTCTATTCTATGTTGCTTATCAAGATTACTCCCAATAGCATACTATGATAGCAAATCAAAAGAATACAAACTAAGATTAACAAATGTGGCGTACAACCTTGGTACTCCAGCTAAGAAGAAAAGAAAGACACGTAGTCGTAGTAGCACCCGAACTACTATCAATAATGCTCTATCAAATATCACGAACTCTCCCAATAAAACTAAAAACGACAAGAAACGCAAATCAGCAACAACAGATGAGAATCAATCTACTGAAGATCAATCAACAAATGATGATGATGAGAATGAGAATCAATCTACCGAAGATCAATCAACAACAAATGATGAGGGCAAAAAGGAAACACATTTAGATTGTGTATGCCGCAAAGATCATGGAGCGTTTTGGGTGCAATGTGATAAATGTGACAATTGGCATTATGTTGCAGAAGAATGCGTTGGGTTTAGCAGAGATGGTGCTGAATTATTGGACACATGGAACTGCTGGGCTTGTAACACAGAATATAACCCTCGTCAATTATCAAATGATACTAAACCAATTAACAATATGTATACTAAATTCTTCGGTGGTTATTTAGCTTCAGTTAACGGCAGTAGTTCAACTAATGGCAATGGTAATAGTACAGATGATAATGGTACTACAGATGATAATGGTACTACAGATGGTAATGGCACAGATGATAATGGTACAGATGATAATGTTCCGTATATTCCAACGGAGCAAGCGTATATCTATCGAACGGATGGGGATGGAGATTGTGCACTTCATGCTATAGGGAGAGCCATTGGTAGGACTGCAGTTGAACTTAGGACGATTGTGTCTGAGGGTTTACAGCGTAGACTCGAAGAAGATCCGACTTATGGTGATACACTTCTTAGGGATGCTCGATTTTCTAATGATGCGGACGTATATTATGAGAGAGAATTACAACAGGAGGCTAGGGGTGAGTCAGGTGAAGAGGAGGAGAAGGAGGAGGAGAAGGTGGAGGAGGGGGAAGAAGATGAACCTACATCCCAAAATTATCCAACAAATGTTGCTGCCTATGTTAATACCATGAGTACACGTTATAAACATGTTGGAGATCAGGAATTGAAAATTCTCAGCCAAGATTTGGGTATTACCATCAGAGTATATACTCTTCATGGAGCCAATTTCGAACGATTACTATCATGGGAGTGTGATGACGGCAATATCGTTGTAAATCTTTACCATACCTTAAGCCATTATGATTTGATTGAAGATGAATCAACCAGGGATAATATGACTATCGAGGAATATGATCACCGCTTTGATGAGGCTGCTGATATGCCATCCAATTGGTGGTCTAAATATACATCTGTTCCCGAGCTGCTTTATTATTGGGGTATTGACACCTCGTTACAGGATAGACTCAACAGTCATCCCATGGCAGAAGATGTACGTAAGGTTGGTGGATCAGCACCTCATAATAGGCATTATGGTGGAATAGGCACCTGGGGACGGCATGAAGATGATATAACAAAAGTAATTGTTGGACATTATCCACCCATTGGGAAGTTGGCAACTCATTTGCTGGGTGTGATGTGGTGTGTTGTTGCCAGTAGCTATCCGTATGACCCCACCATCAATATCTTCTTTGTCGCCATGGCTAATGTAATATCAATGGCATTCAGCATTCCATTGGATATAGTTCTTCCGGTGATGTTTGGTACTGCAGTTTGGATTGATTTCATGCCATTCGAATTCAACGGTAATTTAATGAGCAACAAAGACAAAACAGATGCGGGGAAGAAAGAATATAATGATTACATTAGATTGAAGAAAGCTTTGGGTAACCGAATGGCACTCTTACTATCAGAATTGACACATGTTTTACCCAATGTACGTGTATTTATGTTTGTTGGAGAACATGCAAGGCGGTTCTATTTCGACCATCCTGGAATGCTTGATAAAGCAATGGTACCTCAAGATGTTGAAGATGGTTGGATTGACATGGTTCACCCAAGTGTACCAGCAACTCACAAGGCATTGCTACAATGGGGAGAGGCATATACCAAGGTAATAAGAAAAGGCACGGCTCAAGTAATGGATGTACCGGTTCCTTCGTCAAATATCCCCAACTGGATGAAAAACACTGCCTTTACCAAGTTACAGAACGAGGAGAAGAAGCGTGACAACAATAGTAACAGTAATAAATTGTACTGGGCTAAGCCTGAGAATAGGGACAAACGCAAGAAGCTGTGGAAGAACAAGCCCAAGGAGGAGATGAAGAAGTTTCGTGACAACGTCAAGAAGAAGAGGCATGAGAGTTTAGGAAGGGCTAATGATCCCACCATCCGTTTCAAGTGTGGTAAAGAAGGAGAAAAGGCTGGACTACCTGTTGGAGTAGTGTGTGGGCATGAAATTGAAACCGTTTATCCTAAAAACACGAAGAAGACTTTGGCATGTGAAGCGTGCACCTCTAGGCGGCCGGTAACACAAGCAAAACATTCAATTGTTAAAAGTGACTCTAGAGCTAGTACAAAAGGTTGGAAACGATGTGGATGTGCTGACTGCTCAAGAGTGGAACCTACTGAAAATCTTGTGGAGAATACCTCTCCACTCTTTTGGGAAAGTGAGCATGAGGATCCAATCAATTGTACGTGCAGTTATTGTCTTCCTCTCAACCCTAACCGTGATGAGACTGCTGTTGATGACTCTGCGGTGGATCCACCGCCAGATCCTGTCCCTTCTCGGACCAGGAGTAGCCGTAGAGCTAATAACCGTGTTGTGTATGCCGTTGATGAATCTAATAACGAGTTAGAAGCTGAATTTGATAATGATGGTTCTGACAGCGACCCTTAGTTGGATGAACGACTGGGCAATGGATTTGTATAATATATATGTGACTGGTGTTTAGATGTGTACATAATTTAGGTTAACAAGGGAACGCTAGATACTTTCTTATTCAGAAGCAAACGTACCAAAAAGGGATCATCATCATATCCACCAATACTATCACATCTACTCAACAATATCCATTCTTTATTGAGGAGTGGTGGCTGTTATATAATCATATCACCTCGGTCAAAGATAAAATCAGTAAGAGACTTTTGTGGTTTTACTTCGGTTCGTCGAACAATAATTGATACCAAAGCATTGGATGGTGGTGTATTAGTAAAACAACAATCCAAGTCTGAGGTATACATATATCAATGTATTAAGAATGACTCTTATGATCCTAAGATAGATAGACCATATCGCGATACTTTAGATTGCAAGCTAGATGATGAAGCTAAGTGTAACAAGTGCCGGATGACTTTCAGAGAGTTCAGAGGCAATGAAAAGGTTGAAGACAAAGGGGAAGTAGTGTTTATTCGACGTTGGCAGAATCACATTATGCATTGCAAAGGAAGTAAAGAATGAAGAAAGTCTGGGTAACAACAATATAGTGTAATTAAACTTACTTAACACTGGTAAACGTTATAAACAAGGCAAGGACCAACACAACAAACAAGCAATTGCACAACGTTGAGCAATACAATACAATGCCACTTCTACTCTTGAGATTATGCCAATTGGTGGATAACATTATCTGTCACAGTAGTGAGAAGAGAATAATCTTCAGTATCGTTGATAGTATCTACCTCCTCACAAGAAGAGATATCCTGAGCAGACTGGTGTGCTGCATAAATCTTCATCCACATCTCTCTCATGGAATCTAGGACATTAGAAGTCTCGCCAAATGAACCTTCTGCACGATATTGAAACCTCATTTCCAGCTTGCTCTCCTCAAAGACTTCACGTTGCACAGCATCACAGGCATCAGCATCAATACTACATATCCACTGAATTGTACGCCAACCTAATGCAGAGTGATTGCTTTCATCTATAGCAATTATGACAAGCTGTTCTTTGATGAAAGTTAAAGTCTCGTGGTCAATATCTGAGTACAAACTATCTTGTACTCCATGGTCTATGACGGCAGTGATATGATCAACTTCGAGTGCTGCGGCAAATGCGCTTAAAGTCTCATCAACACATCCCTCCTTAGCAACAGCGAGAGCAAGCTTCTTGATATCATGATTAAACTCATGAGTCGACGGAGGCAGTGGTCCGGGACCAATAATCTTGCCTGTCAATCTTGATACAATATCAAAAGACTGCTTGGTATGTTTAATCTCATCTAGGCCTGCCTTCAGAGAATCTTCCACTAACTCACTTGGAGCTTGATTCGACATGAGAGCTATTGAAAAAGCTGAAAAACTAGCAACAGAAGAATGTTCCCCTAGAGCACGATTGGTCCAGTCTTCTCCCAGCAAGAAATGATGGCTAGTAGCGTTGCTCATTTGTGGAGCTTGTGTGCTCAACAAGGCCTCGTTCGACCAAGACAATTTGGTCTCGTCGACACCGATCAATGGCATAGCATGTAAACTGGTATCAGTAGAATCAATATAGGGTCGTCCCATGACAGCTTTCAAACATGCCCCTTCCCATTGATCGAAAGCATTTACAGTATTGTTCTGTTCAAGGTTCAACACTTCAGTTGATTCGGTTGCAGGGAATGTTAACATGGCCTCGTAGTTCACTACATTATTCTCTAGGATCTCTTGTGTATTGTTTTCAACAACAACATCAATAGCACGGGCAGCATGAGCGTTAATTTCAACCGACTTACTACAGCTATTGATTAGAATCTCGACATTAAATGTACAAGTCTCTTGGAGATGACGATGTTGTTCGTTCTTTCGAATGCCACCAACCTTGGAAGTTGACCTTTTTGGATAGAGTGAAGAGATAGCTATTACACCTACAGCAAACTTGCCGAGCCCGAGAAGGTGATTGTTTTCATTGTTCGGGTATAAGATAGTAATAATAACAATGGCAAAGATAGCAGTAGTCATGCGGAATGTTAGATTGAAAGCACTGCTGTGATCAGTATCACTATCCTGCACGCCATCCCACCAATTTGGAGAAGGTGTAGGTGCACCGCTATCTTCTACATTTGAGGTAGGTGATTTGGTTGGGAAATCACCATCAATAGCTGCAAAAGTTGTTGTTGTTGAGATGATATCGGCGACTGTGGCATCTGTTGTTGTTTCATCTGTATCCTCCTTGATAGGTGTCGATGACGATGATGGGCTTGAACTTTCCTCGATAAGAGCCTCAGTGGTGGTACTTTCTGTTGAAGTCTCCTCGATCATCTCAGTGGAAGTTGTGGTGGTTGTGGTGGTAAAAGAAGACGTAGTTGTTGCCTCAGATGTTGTCGTTTCTTCGGATTTTCCACCAGACTTTGTACAGTAAGAAGCACTGCCCCCACTCAAGTCAAGGCAGCAATAATCTTCATCAATGCCAGTATCACACAACTGGCCCATGTTATCACACGTCCCCTCAGAGGCAGCAGGCATACCCTGAGGAGGGGGCTCTTGACAACAGGATGGGTACAAACACATGTCTGTACTGCGGCACATATATTCAAGTCCTCCGTTTGGGCTGTCCATGCAATCACATTGCAAACTGGGGTGTGTCACTCCGCAACAAGTTTCTTCGCCTGCAGTACAGCTAGCACCAACTTCAGAACAAGCCTCTCCAACACCGCATACTTCCTCAATGTTACTAGATGCTGGATTGTCCCCATTCAATGTGGCTGGAAGGCTTGCAGAGCATATAGTATTACATCCGCCACAGTAATTTGCAGAGCATACTTCTCCTTCAGCACAAGATCCCACCTCACATGGATCCGCTACACACTGAACTTCCGCTTCACATGTATTTGTCTCTGGATTGATGCATTCGCCTTCAGGACAATCCTCGACAGGTAACTTTTCGATAACTTCGATTGTGGTATCATCTACACAAGTACCTGAGCGAGATACGCTAATTCCGGCACTGCTTGCAGCGCATGCATTACCATAATCTTCTCCATCACACCCACAAACTGGCTGATATATCTCAGCACACATGTCTGGCTTTACAAGACAATATCCATTATGAATACCACTTTTCTCGGTGCATACCCCTGTTTCCAGGTGACAATACTCCCCTTCACCTTTACAATTATTATCAGGATCGGCTGCAAACCCAACTTCACATTTCACTTCCGATATTACTGGTAACGGCTCGGCGGTGGCGCTGCCTTCACAAGTACCTGAACGAGAGACACTCACACCGGCACTACTTGCTTTACAGGCATTACCATAATCATTTCCATCGCATCCGCATACCGGTTCGTATATTTCAGCACACATATCTGGTTTTATTTGGCAGTATCCGCTATGAATACCACTCTTATCGTTGCATACTCCTTCCTTTAGGTAACAATATTCTCCTGTATTGCAATTATTTTCAGGGCTATTGTTTGGATCCGCGGCAACTCCCATCTCACACTTTCCTCCACTTGTATTTATTATTTCGGTAGGTTGGATAGTTTGTGGACCAGGAAAGAATTGATTAAATCCACCTGACCAGGACCAGAATGCTTTATATGCAGATGTTTCAAGGAATGACATTGAACTTGCTTCTTCATCAGATACGCCATCAAAGGTAACATCTAATTCGACAGACCCATCATCCTTAGTAACAAATCTAGGCATGGCTGGTATTATGGAAGTTTCACTTGTATCACAATTGCTGGTTATTAATAACTTGCCAAAATCGGGAGGCACTGTTTGGTATTATTAGAGTGGTGATTAGATATAGCCATTGCAATAGATACAATAAAGTTTAGTACAACATATCAATGAGACTCACCAGCCTCCTGTCCGTCCAAGGCATTGATAGTATCAACATATCGCTGAACAGTAACGGGCTAACAATAGAACAGAAAAGAAAAGGAAGATTTGTTAGTATTATCAATAGTGAGGTATTATTGCAAATATATTATCAAACATACCACGGGTGAATTAACTGTGATGGTAGATCGACTATAACCAAATGCTAAATCCTCTTCGAGATGGATGGTATTTCCAGATGATGCCACGCCATCAATTTGACGTTCAGATGCAACAGACTTGATGATAAAGCCCAATATGAGGGCTGCTTGATGATAGAGCATATTATTATTTTACAGTCAACCTGACTTAAATTTCTCTCAGATTCCTATCAAACTATATTAATTATGGATAGACAAGGATGATGCCGCTATTTATATCATACTAAGTATATCGTGTCAAAGGAAAAAGTGATTGAATTACCTCTCTAAAGAAAAGTATGGTGGTACTAGAGGGCGGATTTGAGGAGAGAACCCCGTTGGATCGCCAAATATGTCTCAATAACCTTCTTGAATTGAAGAAAGCAAACTTCATGCCAACTGAAAACTTCACACCCCTTCTTGTTTTGGTACAATTATGGTCCTAAACCATCAAAAATAAGAATCAGAAGGTGGCCAGCATATCAAAAATGGTCTATATTATATCATCTAAATGTATATGATGATAAATATTGATAAAAGAAGACATAAAGACAAATCAATGAGAATATAAGGCAAAACAAAAAACGCCTGAAAACGCACAAATGAGACTTTAACACAATGACCATTCACCAAAAAACATCAACTCAAGAAACATAGTCTTTTTCAGGCTTGTTATGAAGTATTTTGATGGATAAACCATGTCATACTGCCTGTTGATGAAACTGTGCAGCAAAGTTGTGGTTTGCACACAAATTGCAACAAAACGCCTGAGAAAACACACAAAAAAATATCACGCAATGACCTCACAACCGCAAAGCATGAAATCTAGTTGAATAAGCTTTTTGAGGGTACTTGTGAAGTATTTCTATGGGTGAGCCACCGAAATACTGCCTGCCGCCAACAAGTGGCCACAAAATGTGATGGAGGGCCCTACAATGGTGCTCATAGTGTCCATTGGCCTTTTATATACATATACATAAAGGAATTAC
>Ga0075437_13299_pt1 | contig 29485 bp, 28 predicted proteins | sample MintriMetagenome_FD_74266 | JGI IMG/M metagenome (GOLD analysis project Ga0075437, IMG submission 74266) | Marine eukaryotic communities from Monterey Bay, USA to study complex ecological interactions - Minidiscus trioculatus and... | ecosystem: Environmental > Aquatic > Marine > Unclassified...
GGAAGGTGAAGGAAAGATGGAAGTAAGTTCTGCTCGGAAAACGGTGAGCATCTGTGAGCTCTAAGAACCAGTGCACACTTCTGTTATTATAACCAAACCATTTACATCTCACTATCTTATATCAACATAAACTTTATAGTCCTAAGGTATTGAAATCAATCGAATAGATCAGCTTCGGAGAAGATATTGTTCGGGAAATTGCCTTTGTTTGGAAGAACTGCTTCCATGTTTTCCGGAGCAACACCGAACCACTCAGATAGACCATTCCACTGCCCTTCCAAACTTGTGGTAGGAATTAACCGCCCTCGACCAATATTGAGCTCGCCACTGTCTGTCAAATCAGCTGGATAGTCGCCGTGAATAATGCCACCTTTGACCGAACCTCCAAGTAAGAAGTGATTGCCACTCCAAGCATGGTCCGTTCCCAATCCATTTGAAGTTAGAGTTCGACCAAACTCCGAAGCTGACGCAATAGTTACATTATTCCAGATGCCTTGGTTATCCATTTCTGCCTTGAAGCAACCAATTGCGTCGTCGATCTCAGTCAAAAGAGATGCAAGGGTCAAGTGATTGTCGCTGTGAGTATCAAAGCCTCCTATCTGGGTGTAAAACACGTCTCGTTTCGACTCGAGGCCATCACGATTGTTCGTCATACGAGCAACTTGCCACAATTGATCAGCAATATCAGTGCCTAGATTGTCAAAGCAAGCGTCTCCTACAAGAGAAGTATCACCAACTACACAGTCCAACAGCCTCATGCGAGAGATTGCATTCGTCATGCTGGCCGAATATGTTTCGCCGTAAATTGATGTAGCGATGTTTTCTGATAGAGCTTCGATGTTTTGTTCATACTCGGGTGTGATGAGATAGTTGAATGAACTCACTCCGTTACCGGACAACACATCAGCTACTCTTCGTACACCGGGCGCTCCTTCTAATATCTTGGGCGTCCCTGATATCGAGTAGGCATCAAATATATCTTCTCCGGCTTGTTCATTCAAAACATCTCCTAATCTTCCCAGAACTCCACCAACCGTTGAGTCCTGAGAAAATACACTTTGAGTTACACTCGTTTGTGTATTATGAGCAAACAGAGCCTGTGGTACAGGCTTTGATCCGGCGGCAAATTCCTCGGCATTTAGAGGCACAACCATCGGACCGATGCCTGCAGTCCATGAGGCATCACCCGATTCAAATAGGCTGTGAATGTTTGCAAGAGATGGATGCATACCCATTGAATTGCAAGGTTGGTTACTTGAAGTGACATCGATGGGTAGAGGGTCAAGGAAGGGTGGATCAAACTTGCTTGGATCTAGTGGTAGGGCAACATCACCACGTACACTCCTATAATCATCATAAAGAGATCCACATGAACTTGTGGGTACAAGCATTGAGTAGCTATCAGCAGCACCAGCCATGTAGAGGTAAACAATTGCCTTGTAACCTGTCACTGGAGGTGGATTGACTGGAATTGTATTGTCTGGAACTTCTCTTGCTATTGTTGTGGTGGTAGAACTATCCATCAAGTTGTTTGTGATTTGAAATTCAGGGACCGCGGAGTAATGCTGTAAAACAGCATTGAGAGCACTATTGTCATCTCCCACCAGTAAAGCATCAGCATACACTTGCTCTAAAATAGCTCGACTAGTAGAATATAACCTTCCGCCCGTTAGTAGAAGATCAACATCGTTGATGACTTGTGTAACACCAGCATCGGCAACATTGGTCTCTCCACCCCAAGATGGAGGCGTCCATCTGAACCGAAGTGGAATGTATTCAAAGTGGTTTTGATCGTTCCAGCAGTCGAATTTACCGGCATCAGGGTAATCTGTTAACCAGTACCTAGATCTATCATTACCAAAACCTTGCCACCATACGCAGTCAGATAACCCAAAGAACGGTAGACTAAACATGCCATTCACGGCAGACATCAATTTAGGAGCGTCATAAAGCTGAGTCTCTGGACCGACTAAGCCCTTATTCAAGACGGGCCCAACTGGCGAATAATCAGGAGAATAGAATCCAAACACTGATGAAGCTCTAAATGCTTCTTGTCCGAGTCCACGCTCCATGAGGTATATCATGTCAATTTCTCTCGGAGAACCGTCAGATGTGGCAAGCTCCATACTCCTCAACAAGTGGATGTTCTTTAGTAAAGGCTCTCTTGATCTTCCATTATTACCATCATCGTCAAGTGTCGCTGAGCGAGCTTCACTATGTAATATCACAGCAGCAACTGTAGCCTCTAGACTACCATACTCCCCTGATCCAAATGTCACACCATCACTTGTGTAGGTTCCACTTGAGAATGCATTTGCCACCGTTTCAACATATCTTGGTGATGGATTCGATGTAACTAGATGTTGAATGAGCTTCTTGGACATGAATGGGGCAACATTGGGATGCTTGATGTATGCATCAAGGGTGGCATCGGTTTCATATAAACCATCACGCTGAGTTGGGTCAATTGGTGAGTTATACTGTGGAGCATTTCTAAAAGAGTAACCGCCACCGACATCAACCATTGACTTGGTGTTTGATAAATACAATACCGATCCCGAGCTTGACTCTACTTCGAAGATGGTATCTTCATCAAATGCCAATGCATAGTTGACATCATCGTCAACATTGGTACGTGAGTATATGTTATACTCGTGTTGTGCACATTTTGATGCAGTACAGAGGGTATAATAGTCTTGATCAAAGGTAAGCGGATCGGGTGCCCCAATATATAATTCTGAAAGTAGCTCGGACGAAGTCAAAGGAGGTAATAGTGTTGAACCATCGTATACATGAGTTGTTGTTACACTTGCGTCACACAAGCAGGTATCGCCTTGTACTTGACAAGTTGAAATACCATCACAGGAAGAAGTGGCTTGTGGAAACGATTCTGCCTGCCAGAATACTCCAAAATACGTCGCAGTATCAACGCCGACTCTTTCCTTGACAGTATTTTCATCCACTGAGTGTACAATTGCAACATTGCCAAATCTATCAATCTGAGATTGCAACGAGCAGGGTGCGGCGTTCCATGAGAACCTCATTCCTGGTGATTTGTGTACTGACCAATCTCCTTGCCAATAGTCCAAGTCGGTACCACAGCCCCAGTTAGGAGATACGGCATCCCAGGAACATGTCGAATACCCGGCTCCATAACTCTCACACCGATCAACAGCAGTTTGATATGTGGTCCGTTCTCCGCGGAAGACACAAATGTTAATAGGAGATCCACTAGAGTCACAACAAGTCGTCCCTGCCACCGCTAGTCGACTATCGGCACACATTGCATCAGATCCATATCCATACTGCTCGCTCCAAGAATCATGACCAATTTCTTTTACAGTATTGACCACCTCTGGATACGCCATTTGAACACAGGGTGCCGGTTTGTATTCATACCAAATTGACTTTGTCTGAGAAAGTTGAATCTCGACAGTTCTTGGGAGATCGATTGAACACTCGCATGGCAACGTAACTTCATCCCACCATTCTCCCTGACGGGCATCACAACTTCCATCACATAGAATGTCTTTACTAAGTACTGCAGTGCTCAGCCATCGACACTCTCCAGACGTAACATCGGCATTACACAACTCATTATAAAGTTGCGATGTATTGGGCTGTAGAATCATCCGAGCTGTCCAATCATAACTCCCAGGCCACCATAACGGATCTTGTTTACCCATTATACTTTGCTGAGTTTCTCTGAATTCCCACACTGCGCCCTTAAGCAACCATTGCTTATCGGGCAGAGCATCACATCTCTGCACTTGGTCACCAATGTATCCCCTTCTGCCATCAACGAGTAACGTCTGTTTGGGAGAGGTATCTCTCCCTTCAGAAGTGGGTAAGATCATGGGATCAATATTGTTCGAGTAGCCCGACGTGGACCATTCTGGCTCTATGTTATCTCGCGCATTAGGATTCTTGACAAAGTTAGTCCAGGCTCGGCTGAAGTTCTCGATGTCAGTATTATCATATGTCTCTTGGGGCAGGCCGGTTGCTTTGTCAATCTTGTAGGTACCGTCTTGATTAAGCATATATAGACCGATGCTGAATAGTTGCATAATCTCCTAAATATAACGGAAGAAGGATAAGATTGTATGAGCATAAGATACCACACAAAACATGCACACATGATATGTCCACGCTTACCCTTGCATAGTTCTCGTCTGGAAAGAAGAACGCATCATTCTTCTCAATTTGATATGCTAACGACTTTGATCCTTCATATGTTAACATCTTCCCCATCATGGGGCTGAAGGATACTTCCTTGAGTACCTGAGCGAATGATCCAAAGGAGTTACGAACAAAGATATCATAATACATCGTCCATGGTTCTGCCACCTCGTCCAAAGCAATATCTGTCTCCGTAACAACGAATATACTAGCTATTGCCCATGCTACTCTCTGTTTAAGCTGATCAGGCGCGGTAAGAGCGACTGTATTCCATATCATCTTAGGGAATCAGAAGTTAATTCCACACAATGGTGACAAGTGTATCCAATAAGAGAGGGAGGTAGGGTGGTTAGTATTTGTTAGTGAAAGTGCAAAACCATATCATATGCACAATTAAGCCCATTACAGCCACGTGAGTATACATTCATCAGTCGGTTTCACAATCAGAACCCAAGGCACAAATCAACGGGTGGTCTGTGACCATTGTGCACAATTTATACTTACCTTATTGGAATGCCAGCGGTAATGGTCCTGATCAAGTGCATCAGGCAACTCTTCATCTGCATCTCCTGACTTTTGTAAATAATACTGATGACCTAGGGTTGGGTCGCTCGATACCTCGCCGGGAGATCCACAGACTTCGATTGGCCCTCCACTTTCAGCAACTAATGTACCTCCAAGCTCTGTCATTACAGCTTTAGACTTAGCAGTGTCCGGAAGATCAATGAATTGAACATAGTCTCCCCATGATCCTAATATTTCGTCAGTGAATCTCCACCTGTTGTTGTGGAAGTTTGACTGCAAGTAGGGAAGGAAGGGGTTGGAGATTGTTAGACTACATTGCATTTTGAACAAAGGATACCGATATCATAACTCACCGCATGAAAGCCCCAAGGAGGATATGTCAATGTAACTGAATCCTCAAGATCTCCTGTATTCTCATGTTCAGCAACATAGGCAATTGGATTCGGACGAGAAGCTCTGAATCGAACAGGATTCCCAGGATGATTAGCTACCCAATCGTTCATCACCATGACACTCCATTCATACCTGGGAGATGCGCGTCGTTTCGCAGTTTATAAATGAAGAGAGATGATAGTAAACTTCTGTTAGTGTATGTAATTTGTAAAGGCAATCAAATAAAAGCGAACCAAGTTCAATTGAAGTAGCCAAGTCATCGAGGCTTCATATTGAACACACAAATTCATATGATAAAAGAATACCAACGCGGACTTTCCTGTATGAATGAGTCCAACAAGAAGAAGCGCCCGAGCCAGGGATGGTCACAGTAAATGAGGCTCCTAAAGCAGTATCTGATGAATCAGTACACGGAATATCAATATCTTCGAGGTCGATTACTCTTTTCTTGTCTTGATCACTGACTGACAAGCTTGAAAGATGGGTTGATATTGATGTTGCCACTTCGGGAAAGATATCACTAGTGTCTTGACCACCACAGCCATTTGAAGTATCTCCATCGGCATTTTTGCGTACAAAGCGATTGCTATTGGTAGAACAGGGTGTAGAAGTACCTATAAGAGGTAGATTTTCAACTCGATAGACATACTTCTCGTCGAGCTCGTAGAACTTTCGAAGGTTTTGAGCATTTAACTCGAAGCCACCATCAAAGACGGGAGGAGAGCAATCCGTGCGAACGACACAAGTATCTTCGTTCAGGAATGTCTTGTCAACTTGAGGACAACGAGAGCTTAGCATTTGTTTCTTTTCAGTTGTAGCACCATCAGTATTTTCATAGAACTCAGCACGTCTATCCTCGACATAGAAGAGACCTGTTGCGGCATCCTTTACAAAGTTGGGCCAAGTCTTCTTGAAATCATCACAAGTCGATGGTGATACGACACCTTGAAGAATCTTAGTATCGAGTACATTTGTATCAGCCAAGTCTTGTAGATTGACAACAGGAATGCCTTCATCGTTGCTAAATGATACAGCAGGCATGTCTATGACCACAGGACTACTCATACATGCAGATGACGATGATGCCACGGTCAGCTTACCCTTTTCACCAGTCGGAGCTGAGACGAAGCTGGACATCTGTAAATGGTCAGTAACAACACGGCAGATGACGTAAGATGTGCCAGATAGACTAAACTCTACTGAAGGCTGGGTATCAACTTCAGTACGAACAATACCGTCAACAGTCAAGTACCAAGTGCCAGAGCCGGATGCAACTTCGTTTATTGTCTTGCCAATATCTTTCCAGCGGTTGAAACTGTATCGAACCCATCTCGACCCACTTTCACAAGCCGGTTTAGTGCCGTGGTGATGTAGGTTGGTTCGGATGTTTCCATTTGTCCTTTGACGGTAGTGAGAGCGAAGGAGGGTTGTTGGCTTGTTATTTATCTGATCTTGGACCCAGTTAGCTGGGTTAACCAGTGCCACGGCTTCAGCTAGAGATGCTTCAGTGGGGCCATATGTAGCTTGAAGTAATAGTCTTGCTTTATCTTCTTTATCCGTCTTAACTTCAGGAGACAACTCTTTGATGATATAATGCATGACCGAGCCGCTTGTGTTTGGTGGTAGCTCGACAGAGCATGAACCTTCAACACAGTCAACCGACAAGAGCAAGGGATGTAGTGTGTCGTAATCATGGCCATCATAGCTTCGGACCACAGGGACTGTATCTACATTATCATCCGATACTTGGGACACGGTGATCAACTTATTCACGGTACTCGGTGGTAATAAGACAATCGTGATATCACTTTCGTTGGGGATAATAGGGACATCTACCTCTCCATTCACCATACCATTGTTTGGTGATGCACTTGGCTCTACGGAAGGCGGTTTTGACGGGGTCTTGCTAGGACTTAGCGATGGAGATGAAGTTGTTGGGCTAGAAGTTGGCTGCAGATCATAGAAGAGATGGAGAAAGATGTTGTGAGAACCTTCACTTGTTTCTCTTCGTCGAGTTTATACACACTGTTATGCTTACCTCTTTGCTTGGAGCTCCTGTCGGAATCTTCGAGGGTGATTCTGATGGTGCTTCAGTAACGAACAACATGGCACTAACATCATCAACCAAGTATGATGTTGAAAGATCAGCTCCTTCTGCATAGATGCGTACATAAGCAATGTCACCATCAATATCTGCAAGATTAATCGTACCACTGATAAAAGACCAACCATTATCATTGATACTTCCTTGAACCGTTTTCCATTTCTTAACACCATTGATGTCAGTAATTCGCATCGTTAACTTGAAATTATCAGTTGACAGCGGGCTACCACTGGCAATCTTGGCATGGCAGGATAGAGCATACTTCACCTTCTGCATACAACTTGGTTCTAGATCTTGAGACACTCCCTGCCAGGTGGCTGTACGTCCACTATTCAAAGCTGAATAACCTCTATCCGTTGTATTCAGTTGCAGAGTCATACTGTTTGAATTAGCAAACCAATGAGGAGATAACCCATCTTCGAAGTCCCCGTTCATTACAAGTTCAGAGAACGGATCGCAAGGAGTTGCAGGCGAGGTTGACGGAGCCTTGGAAGGCGAGGTTGTTGGACTCTCAGAAACTGGAATTGGTGGACTGGAAGGGCTATTTGTCGGCTATAGAAGATGATTCATGAGAGGAAAAGATGTATGTGAGTTCATGAGTTGTCGTGTAGATATTAATATTGGTATCCTTCATCCAAAACAGCAAAGCTTACCGATACAGTTGGCACTCCTGTTGGATTAAGAGGGGCTTTTGAAGGAGACTGGCTTGGGTTTGACGTTGGCTGTGAATAATTGTATGATAGTGAAGAGTGAGGTTGAAATATCAAGGATACCAATTCTTGCTAAAAAAAGTGATATGCTCAATAATGCAAAACAGTTCAAGACTTACCCCATTAGACGGCGATCTAGTTGGCACTACCGTTGGATTAGAAGAAGGTGAAACCGATGGTCCCTTTGACGGTGATAAAGAAGGTCCATTTGTAATTGGACGGAGTGATGGACTCTTGGAAGGCTGCGTTGAAATGTATTTTTTGATATGAGAGTTAGATATATGGTCTAGACTGGTTCGACATACTAATATGATCATGAAGGTGCTTACCACTTTAGAAGGGCTTTTACTCGGGCTTTTACTCGGGCTCGATGAAGGTGATAGACTTGGAGTTGATGTAGGCTAAAGAAGAATGCAAGAAGAGTATATGTGTGAGATGACGAATGTGAGGATAGGAATGAAGGTGTCCTAAGTGCACAGAAGCTTACCACTTTTGATGGCGATATGGTAGGATTGGATGAGGGCGAATCCGACGGCCCAGTAGTAGGTGTAGAACTACTTGTGATGGGCTTCAATGATGGTTGCTTTGAAGGCTGAAATAAGTGAGTATGGGTTGAGTCAAATGTCAGATCGGACACATAAACTCGTTATATATCATGGACAATGAAGTACTTACAGAAGTAGTAGGCCCTTTGGTAGGATCAGAAGTGATTGGTGAACGGGAAGGTGGTGATGTGGGTTGATTTGTTACTGGACCGAGTGTAGGACTTTTGGAAGGCTGTGTATTGATATGAGAGTTAGATGTGGTCTAGTCTAGAATGAATGCAACATGATATGAAGAGAGAATCTTACCGAAGTATATGGGCTATTTGTCGGCTTGAGTGAATGCGATGATGTTGGATTAGCCGATGGAGAACTCGTGATTGGCTGAGAATGATAGATACACCAGAGATACATTAGTAAAGATACTTATATGATAATAGGTAGAAGAACATACAATATATGAACTTACAGCAAGAGTCGGTTCCTTAGAAGGTGACCTGGAAGGAGATGTTGTATCCGGTCCACCAACATTCACATCTTCACAAACCCCTCCATTACATAGTCCAGAACAACATTCAGTACTAGCAGTACATGAACTAGTATTGGATGCAGTGCATGCCCATACTAAAGCCTTGTTTAGACTACAACCAGTTCCTGCTGTACAACGATCTAACATCTCTGCACCGGTACACAATCGTCCGCCTGTGTGTTGTATATGTGTATAGAATGTATAGAAGAGAAGTGATATTGAGAGATGTATATTTCATGCAGCAATGGTCAAAGAATGCGGATCATATCGATTATGTCGTACATTGCCGCACAAAGAAAAGACTCACCATCATACACTTCACAAATTGCAACAGCCTCATCAAATGTAGAACTTTTGAAACAACTTGGTACATTCGATTCGCCATAAACGCCAGCATTACTACTACTACGACATTTGTATGGCCATCCTAATGATGCGTTGTTAGTACAGCATCGGACACCTGCTAATGTTGATTTAGATGTTGTAACGATATTACCACCGAGGGCAGCACATTTGTTTGGTACGCCACAGTAGAGTGTTCGATCCTATGATATGCATATCATTATCATTAGAGAAAGATAAAAAATGTGTATCAGTAAATGAATTAGATATGATATGCATAATGATATGTGATATGCCGATGTTTCACAATCATATATAAACTTACATCAGTTGCTACTTGGAGATGACGATTGAGCATAACATGAGGTTGCATGCCTCCGCCGCCGCCGCTACTGCTGATGCCATCGCCGTTCACATCACTGATAGTAGAACCTGATATAGTCCCCAAGCAGCTGAGACTGAAAAGGATAGGAACGATGATAGATAACTTCATCGTCGATATTATGATGTCGATGTATCGACAATGTCTATTTATTTTTTGTTGTGCTTGTGCTTTTGTTTTTTGCAATTGCAATCAGGAGAATTTGATCGTACTGATGATTGATGATGTGAATAAGTTTGTGATGCCTCTGGTCTCCTTTGATTATTAATCGTATCGGCAGCTGCGCCACTGTGTAGCTCTTCGTGAGTAAATTGATTGCAAAAGGGGGGCAGTATTGCAACTGGGCAACATTCTTTCCGAGGCCGGTCTACAAGGCACAACTAAAGACGGGTCATTTTTGGTCATTCTGGAATAATCTTGTGTCAATTTTATAGAATGAGTAGTACTAGACTCCTCAAGGCCATTCCTCGCCTCTCCACAATGGCAAGGAAATAGGTAGAAGAGAGGGAATATTCTGTTGAGATTTCCAGCCATACATACTTTTACTTTAAACTTTACTCACCTCCTTTACATTAAATCCATATAAACATACAGTATCCTATCCTACATTATTTACCTCTCAACAACTTAAACACATTTTAGACAGTCGTAGCAACCACAATTTCTTCATCAATAGGAGCAAAGCAAACATCTTCTTCCACCGGCACGGCTACGGGCATTTCTGTTACTATCACATCAGGATTTGGTGGCACTGCAGCTTCTGATGGAGTCGTTGATTTCAAATAGTCAACAAGGTGGCCAATACATCGACGAGCTGTCTTGCCCTGACTAGGCACGGAAAGTATTCTCATCATCCAATCTCTTGTCTTGGCGTCACGGTATAGATCTGCCAGCAGTAAGGCAGTATGTCCATCTAACGCTGCATTGTTTGTAAGTGTATATGATGCCAAATCAACACGCTTGACTGGATCAAACAAATGACAAGATGCCATGGAAACGTCATCAAGCTCCTGTTCCGTATAACTATTGATCACAAACACAATATGTTCAACATTAGGATTCACACCATTGAGTGCCACAATAATCTTTTCATCGTCACCAATCTCATCTCCTTCCCTCTCGTCTCCACTATGGTGAATGGAACCGTCAGATGACCTGAGATTTTTGAAGTATATAAGGTCAACCATATTCATACGAGCGTCGAGGCATAAGCAAGAGGCATCCAAATCAATGTCTACACCATTCGTTACATCCCAGGCCAGCCCCATTGCCAATACGGAAGGCAGTACATTTCTCTCAGGAGCATAATCCTTAATTCTGATCGTAACTTCCTTATTCATAATTGCAGTACGCTCATTCGGATCGATATTCATACCAGGGAATAAATCTCGCACGAATCCTTTAATCTCGGGAATAAGACTTCCAAAATCCCTAGCTGAGTTATCCGTCTCACCAATAGTTGCTAGTTCCCATCCTTTGCCAAACTTATTCTTCCCCTTTAACTTTCGACTGATGCGTAGACAAAACATGGCAGTGGCAGCTCCCTCATAGGCTGGCCGAAAAGCACAAAATCCCATATCAGAATGTCCATCACAAATTCGTACCCTTGCAGATGTGATTTGATCAAATGTTACACCCGGTGTAGCCACAGTAACCAATAATACATATGCCGCAATGTATGATGGCAAATTATCCAAATCAATCATGATTTGTTCACGATCATCTGATCCATTCTCTGCTACACTTTCAACTCCTTCCCGTTCATCTCCCGAGTGTGTTATACTGCCATTTGGATTTGATAAGTTGGCAACTAATAATATGAAAGTAAAGTAAGTGTAAGTCTTGTCAATACTATGAGAAAAGAAGATAACAAAGATAGACACCATGACTTACAGTATACTGACTCTTTCATATCAACCTTTCCATCTGTATCAATTGCAACAATAGAAACATCTAAATCAACAGGTGTTTGACGTTGTGTTACCTGCCAACCAAGTCCAACTTTAAGCTTAGAGTGATTCTTTGCCATTTTCAATGGCAATACGTTACCAGTAACAATATCCGGTAGTAATAATGTAGTTACGGTATAACTAATATATATTTCACCTTTAGCCTTTTTACAGAAGAACTTTGAGTTTGGTGCACCGGTTGTTACTTGAAACTTTTGATGATCCATCCCACCCAGAATTATTGGTACGAATACTTGTCCTAAGTTATCATCATTACCGAGTTTATCAGAATCTTGTAAGACCAATTGCAATGTGGGAACATTACCCATTTGGGAGGCTGTTGGTAATGCATGTCTAACTTTTTCACCGTCATTAATACCTAATATATGTTTAATTTGATGTTCCCATTCTGGATTTAATGTTTTTTTCTTGACAGATGTTTTACCGATCGGTTTGCTTTCACTATTATAGAATACTTTAACATATGGATCTGAGGATGTTTTCTTACCAAACATATTCCGATCTTTTGCAATTAGACCGGTGGCATTATGTATTGTTAATGTTACCTTTAGGCCGGCCAAGTTGGGATCTGATGATAAACGAGTTGACATTGTATGTTTCAATATATACGGGTGGGCTGATGGTGATAGGTTGATAGATAGTGGGGCAAATCTACTATTAGAGTAGATGTAATATGATGCTTTGATAGATGATAGGATAGCGCGGATTGGTGGTTATTTTCAAGATGATTCTACTATGATCAAGATGAGCGAGAATAGAAATAGGATACATAGTAGCGGCAAACACAATCCTTGCCTCTACAAAGATCTTCTAAGTGAGAAGGTTTTGAAAAGATACGTATCCTCCAAAACATTTGAGACTTAGAGGATTAGAGATTCATTCAGCCATCTCACGCATTGTAGTACATCCTCTAGGTAGGATAGCATGAATATAATGAGATCTTCTCCTCAAAGAATACCACTTAATTATAGGATAGTATTGGTTGTATTACTTGTCATTAATACTTTACAATTGGTTTTTGCAGCAAAGTCTTTAAGCCTCACTAAAACTAAACTTGCATTCTATCCTCGTGGTGGTGGAGCAACAACATCAACAACATCATTGCAACAATCATCTAATTACCATACTTTATCACGGCGACGGAGACATATCAATACTGCTATCTCTACACCTACATCATCATCTAATAGTATCCAAAATGTTGGATTATTCAAACGAAAGAATAAGAAAGTAGTAGATTTTGACGAAGATTATGATTTAGATCATTATAATCCACCACATGATGAACAGGGTAATGAACCAAGTCTAGAGGAATTACGATCACAACTAGGTCCAATAGGTCTGTTAGTATCAAGTGGTATAGAATTATCAGTAATTACACTTCAATCTTATGTATCGGGAGGTATACTAGGATATATCGGAGGCAGCGTGATGAATGTACCATCAACTATATTTGGTAAAGAAATGGGCAGTATCGCGTCGAGATTTGGCACATTACATGGTAAAGCAGTTGCATCATTTAAAAGTTGGGCAACATTAAGTGCAGGAAAGTGCGCGTTTGTGTTGTTGTTTTGTTGTGTGTTATGGGGCGTTCAATATGAAGTCTTGGCGATTTGGCTACTTAATTTGATCTAATGTGATTGCATTTGCGAGCCGCATGTACTAACATTTGTTGCATCATTTCTCTTTCATCTTCGTAAACTATGAAACGCGCATCTTCCAGCATTCAGTGGATTCAATAACTTTATTAGATTGTGTAGAGGAGGGAGAGAAGAGGATGGATGGAATGCAATTCTTGGCAGTGGACTTGCCGGTGCTTTCTTGAATAAGAGTGGAGGACCGCAGGCTATGATTCAAGGAGGTGCGACATATGCAGGTTTTACATATGTATTGGAAAGGTTCTTCTCATCGCCATCTACAAAACAGCAAAATCATAAAGAGCTGGCATATACTGATGTACCATTGAATCGGTACATTAGTAAGAGAGAAAATTGCATGTATGTTTGTACGGAAGAATAGAGAAGCGAGGAGTTGGATATAAAGTAGTTAAAGATATCAGACACGACTTTTGACTTAGACTTGTTACTGAAAGTAACACATGACACTTGGATTGATCTTGAAATTTCAATTTAACCTCGTCCACTTCTGTCATCAAACAAATCATGACCGATCTTCTTATACAAAATATGGACCAAGTGCTTCTCGAACTCAGCTATTTGGTTCACATTCCTTAGCCCTGTTGTTATCCACTGCACTGAAATACACCACCAAGCAAAAGATACCTTGCAAAAGATACTTTTATAGGGAGTCCAGAGTAAATGGGCAGTTATTAGAGGTATGATGTTCTATCATCCAATAGTTTAGAAGAGTTTATTAGTTATTACAACAATCAATGCAATAAGTTATTTCAGATCTAATTTGATAATAATATGATACGCCTCCATTTCCGTGTCATTATTATCAACACCGCATCTTTACTTGTTTCTCAAACATCATATGCATTTACTACTACGCTTCGCCATCACAAAATACCAATGAGTAGAACTATTGCAAAAGCATCATCACCACTCGATCAAGAACTAGAAAATTGGTGTAAATCATCAGGATATGGTTCGATAGATAAATCAATACCTTCTGGCAGAAGTGGTTGGGCTTCATTCCAAAAGGTCACCGTAACAAATCCACCAAAAGATAATAATGACAAACCTGTTTCCTTCTTTGTTAAATCATCTACTAAATCCTCAGACGAAATGTTTCTTGGGGAGGCATTAGGTTTGAAAGCAATGTATGAATGTTCACAATCGGGAGATGATTCATTGCGTATACCAAAAGTTTATCATTATGGTGACTACTCGGGAGGTAGTAAAGGTTCATTGATAATCATGGAATACTTAAATTTAGCAGGTCGAAGCGATGAACGAGCTCTCGGTAAAGCAATTGCAAGAATGCATTTGGCAGAAGCAACAGAAGAAGCTGGTAATCCTAACAAGGCATTTGGCTTTGCTGTTGACAATACTTGTGGGGAAACTCCCCAACCAAATCCCTGGACCAAGCCGAATTCAGGAACGAAAGAATGGATAGAATTCTACCGAGATCATAGAATTGGACATCAACTAAACCTTGCAGGATATTCATACTGTTCCAAGCTATGGAAAAATGATATATCACCGAGATTACATTTACTCTTTGAAGATTGTACTGGAGACAATGAGATAAAACCGAGCTTGTTGCACGGTGACTTATGGAGTGGAAATATTGGTAGTGCAGATGGAAAGCCTAGTATTTTTGATCCTGCAGTATACTGGGGTCATCATGAAGCGGAGTGGGGCGTAAGTATTTACCCTTGTATTTTTTGTGTGTATTATTCAGTGGGTCGTTATTTTTGCTAAGATGTATGCCGATGTTTATAATATGTTAGATGCAATGGTCTGCTTACTTTTCATCAGACTTGGGACGGGTACCGCTCACTGATACCAGAAGAAGAAGGATTTGAAACTCGTGGGTTGTTGTATGATATGTATCATCAGCTGAATCATTACGATCTTTTTGAAGAGAAAGTATATCTTACCTCTGCAAAGTGTGACTTGAATAACATCAAATACGCCCTGGATAGTATGGAATGAGGAATGAGAGGGGATCGGAAGCACTTCTTTACAAGCATGTCTGCTGTTCTGTATGGTATCTCATCACAGTTGTTTCTTATATATTATCTACAGATGAGTTGGTGCGCTGGATTTGGGCCTCAGTTCTGGGAAGGATATCGATCCATAATTCCACAAGATGAGAGCTTTCTTGACCGTAAGCCATTGTATGATGCTTATCATCAGCTCAATCACTTCAACCTGTTCGGCGGTGGTTACATTAATGCATCGAGAGGTCATCTCGAGTCTGTAAAGAGGAACCTGGATGCAAAGGAGAAATGAACAGGCTGATATTGACTATTGATCACTTACTAAACACTTAAGGGATTAGAAAAATATGTTATACATAGTGTACTTTAAGTTAGCTCCACATCATCTATACTACTCCCATAATTTGTTGTTTCGCTAGCATAGCTTTCTCCATCAACCTGCCCATACAATTGTGGCCGACTATTGTTATCAACGTCGTCTTCTATAGCCCCGCATATACCGAACAGACGATTTTTATTGCAAGATAATATTCCATAAAAGTGATCGTCTCGGTTGCGATGGCCTCTTAGAAAGGGTAAGAAGAACCATATACAAACTGGCGTCATTAGAGAGGCGAGCATTAGCAACCACCACACTGTTGATGGATTTGCTGCATTATATGTGGGACAGTCAAGACAAGTTGAAGGACAGGACTGTTCATTATTCTCTAAAAATATATCACAGCTTTCTTGTACTGAGATACATTGTAGATTTTCATCGCTAAGATCTTTGCAAAAGTGTCCGAATTTATCCCGACAATCAGGACAGTTTGCATTAAGTTCTTCATTAAGCTTTCCCATGACAAAATCAGTCAGCGGTCCCATAACGGACCTTGCCGAAGATACTGCGAAGAAGAGACCTTCTAAACCCGTAGGTGCCAAAGAAGCCGTCCAAGATAATTGCCTAGGTGACCACAACACTTCACCTAATGTAAGGAAAACTTGCCAGATAGCACACCCAAAAGCAGTTGGAGATAGAGCGACAAAGATAGGACTTGAAGCCATGATCCATAGCCCAGGCATGACTATTGAGAAATCTTCATATCCATTCGTTAATGCTCCAACTATCGGTGGTAGAATAAGACAACCGAATAGGTTAATGCTCTGTATTGTATATATCGGTATGTCTTCGCCAAATCTTCGCTCTAAGAAGGGAGGCATGATCATCTCACCGGAAGTCCAATTCATGGCAATTGTAAAACTGGCAAATCCAAACACTAACACTCTCCAGGTTGCCCTCATACGGAGAAGGACACAGAGTTGATGATATAAACCAGGACTTCTTGTACCACTGTTACTTCTTCCGTATTGTGTTTTGTACATTTGGTAGTTTGGAAATTTGCGATCTGCTGCAGCCGTATCATTGTTCTCTTCTTCTATATGCATTGTTTGATAGTAACTTGGAAACCATTTTCGTAATATGTGTGGCTTAACCATTGATTTAGCAGGAATGATGTGGATGTCACCATTTGATATATATCCCTCGGAATCTTCTAATGTTGATATATCAGTACTGTTTTGTCGTTGAGTAGCCTCATCTTCTTCTGGGTCGTTGGTATCAATCACTGTCAAGTCATCTAAGAAACAGTAGGCAACCAACCATGTGAGGAGCACACACAGCCATGTAACCACCTACTCATTGTCATTGCAAATGTTAGTTGGATGTTTTAATTCAAGAAATAAGCATTAAAATCACACACACAAGCAAAACTTGCCATAAATTGTCTCATTGGTGTATAAACGCCTCCTATGAAATTATATTCTATATTCAAGTCCTCGAAACTACCTCTCATTTTATCGACGAGTATATCAGCAAAAGCACCGGCCAAGTTAAAGCTGGCATAACTCAGCGCAAATGATAATGGCCTTGTCAAGGGAGTTGCTAAGGATGATAAAGTGAGATTATATTGCATATATCTTATGTCAAACAGTTATGAATAACACTTACTCAATTTCTTCAGTGCAACTTTGTATAGTCCTACACTTAGTAATGCATCCCCGAACGGACTGAAGAAGAAGAGAGCTGGATATAGAGCTGTAGTAGTTCTCCCAAATGCTAGTAATGTTCTACCGATAATGGCAACTGATAATGCTACCACACTTACTCTTCTTACACCATATATATCGACTAGTATACTCCCTGCCAAACCAAAAATGATGTCCACTATACCTTTTACGCCTAGTAATGCCCCCGTCTGTGTATCACTAATACCAAATTCATTAGTAATATAATTATATTGAACAAAACGTAACCCAAAGCTACGAAAACTATTCAGAAACTCAAGTAGAAGTACTATTCCAACTTGTGATGGTAGGAGTAAGAATCGGAGCAATGATTCACGCCCATCCATTGCAGTGGGCTTGCTGTTATTATTTTTTGGAGATTGTAATGATATTGGTGAACTTGGAGGAGTATAATCTGTTTCACTATTGTGATGAGATGTTGATGATGATCTCCGAGATGAAATCGAAGCAGGTGAGTTCATCTAATCCGTTTCACTATTACTATTGTGATGAGATGTTGATGATGATCTCCGAGATGATATGTTCATCTCCCTCGTTGAGAAGTGCAATAATCACCTACAATCCCAAAACTACCATTAATCGAAAAGATTATAATGAATACATCGACAACAATCCAGCAGCGAGTACAAATTCATAGCATTATGTGTATGATGGGGGGGCTGATCGTTGAAATTGATTATTTTAATTATTTTTTGTTTTTCAACTCTCATAATTTCCATTGCGATTTGCGGTATCCTACCTCAATAATCAAAAGTAACAGAGTCATGAACTGGTTTGTATGATATATTAGGATCGATTGGTGATAGGCAGCTTAGCTTATATCTTATCTCACTATGTGCATGACTCTATACAATATGTCCACAACTTAATGTATCAGCAACCCCCCATTATCATAGCATATTTATAGAGCTCTAAAAAGGTATACTCTGTCCAGCCCAATCGTATAAACCTCCACTATTGTCCTCTTCCATTCTTTCCACTACATCCAAAAGACGACCAACAGAGAACTCTACTGGAAATACAAGTCCTTTCTCTTTCATCATTTTGCTTTGGAAAGGTTTGGACATATCTGTATCAGTCATTCCAGGATATAAAGCAATCGTCCATGTTCCTTGGCGTCTCAACTCATGTGAACTTGCCCTAACCCCAGCATTAAGAGCAGCTTTTGACATTCTATAGGTATACCAAGCTAAACCTCCAGTATTATCCGACATACTAGCAACTCGTGCCGACAAGTTCACAACAATGCTTTCTTTAGAACCAGATGTTCGTAGATAGGTGCTCCTTCCCTTCCTTGCTTTTAATAGTGGTGCAAATTTAGCCGTAACCAGCATAGGTCCAATTGCATTGACAGCCATCTGATGTTCTGTCCAATTTTGATCGATCGATTTCAAATTCATCTCTGGCCCTGCCGTAGTCTTTGTACCAAGCACACCGGCGACATTGAATAATCCATCAACTCTATTATCATAGCTTTGTTCAATCTCTTCTTTCAATGCCTCAATTTGACCAACATCCGTCACATCCAAACCTCGAACACAAACTCTATTACGATCATCTCTCTCCAATCCATTCAGATATGAATCAAGAGCAGGAGAACTACCGGGCCGTAACACACACGCCAGTATACGACCTTTTGTCCTCGATAATAGTTGTTTCACAAACTCCAATCCCATTGATCTGGAAGATGCGCGTTTCACAATTTATGATGATGAAAGAGAGAAGATTATGATATTAGTACATATGACATGCAAAGGCATGCACATTATAAAACAATACTAATGCTTTCCTGGATGCTCCAGTTACTACAAATACTGCTTCTGGGTCAGAGTTCCTTGCAAATGCAGCATCTGATATATCAGATACATCTATATTAATTGTGTACCATGGTATTTATTATTTGGTGGCGGAGTATATGTAGAATAGTATCGTTGATTCGTATTTATATCTATATTGTTTGTATTGTTGATATCTTTAGTAAGTTCTGATGTACTTGATATGTATATTGAAGAATAGTTTGAGAATAGAGGTGATAATGCTTTTTTGCACTGACCAATCCTTCCCCTTTTCAATAGTTTAATAGAAATAGTAGACGCCATGGACAACATATTAGTAGAAGAATAATGGGATATATACGATATTTTAGGGGCGGTAGAAAGGTGGCTATTGCTTTTATGCTTTGTATGTGAGTAAGCAGGCATAGTGACGATGAAAGGATACCATAGGATACCCTAATTTTCTAGGTCTAACAGCAGCCTGCGTGGTCTACCGACCAAGCTAGGCTAATGATTAGTTTGATATCCCCAATGTAATACATCTTTTACCCTTAAACATATACCTATGATGACTGTACTCAATGATTTGAGATATCTACAATAAGCGGCGTTCCCTGCCACTTCTCATCTCCCCAAAGACCTCCTCTTTCCCACCACACAAAACAACTACCATCCTCTACTTCATACGTTTAACCTCGTTGCAAACCTTTGCAAAGGTCAACGACATTGCTTTCAAAACTGACATTGCCTCCTCAACAACCTCGCCCTCTCCATTATTGAATTGGTAGCAATTGTCAAAAACTAACAGAAAGTCCTCATATAATTTGGCAGCAGCCGCAGATCCTTCACCATACTCTCCTTTCATTACCTTGCTCTTCATTGTACTGAAATCCATTGGATTCGTGATTGTTTCATAATAATCAGGAACTTCACTAGCATCGACAGGATCTGCAAATATGTCATACTCGTCCACCTTGGAGAGATTAATAAGAGTTAGTTTTCCCACCTCCTTGAATTCAGATTCAATCTCCGATGGTAGTCGCCACGGCCCAAGCTTTGTCACAGAATTACGAGATGCTTGCCAAGTCTGGAGTGAATCATGCTCAGCCTGAAGAGTGTCCACATCAAACATTTCATCCACGTCTTCCTCTCCAGGACTTCGCCTTGCTTTCTTTTTGGTGTTACCATTCTCCTCTTTGCTTGGAGTTCCTGCCTTACGCTTCTTACTCGCCTGTTTCTTCTCCTGTGGCATCTTGATTTTAATCCTAGGCTTGCTCTCATCCTTATCATCGTCATACCCTGAACCATCCTCGTCTCCCTTCTTCGATTTCTTCTTCGGCCTGCCCGGTTTCTTCTTCGTGTCCTCCGTTACCCTAGTCATGTTTGTACATTTACGAAGAATACACCTCCTCTTCGGCTTGGAGCTATAGTAGATAAAGAAAAGTAGCAAGAGTGTGTTAGTTATAAATGACCAAATGAAACAACAATGAAGATTCAAATACTTACGTGCACTTCTCACACTTTTTACATGCCTTTGTCTTACATCCCTCACACTCTCCACATGCAACTAATTTACCCTGAGGCTTCTTGGGTGACTTAGCCTTGGGATCATCATGAACATTAACAACAGTACCATCCTCACAAATGAACATTGAGTTCTTCACTGCTGCCTCTTTCAGAAGTTTAGGCCTCATGAGAGTTTGTCGCTGGGCCTCCCTTACAATATCAGAGTCGGGAGCATTAAACTTAAGGCAGTTTGTGTTGACCAAGATAAAATCTTTCTGCATTGCTTGAGCTGAACGATACTCTCCCCTTTCGAGCTTCTCCTTCATTGTACCATAGTCCATTGGATTCTTGATGAGCTCATAATAGTCTGGAAAGCTTTCCTTGGGTACAGGAACCGAGAAGATTCCAAGCTTTTCCGTATCGATCCTAATTGCTTCGTCAATCAACGACCCGAGTACCTTTGCAACTGAGTGGCGAGGAAAGACTGGCCATGGCATGGCTGCCAGCTTCATTGGCTCCTTTCCTGCACCCCATTCTCTCCTTGTCTTGACTTGTTTCATGCTAATAGACTTCTTGCCATTCTTATAGATGTCATCATCAACATCACTCCAATCGCCTTCGTCATCAGACCACTTCTTGTACCCATCTTCATCAATCTCATCTCCTCCACCACGAGACCTTTTCTTGCGTGGTTTATCGTCATCAGAATCACTGTCGTCTCCTCCCTTACTTTTCCTACCCTTGCTCTTCCTCTTCTTGCTCTTTGTGATCAACAGCTCCTTACGGATTGAAGCTGGAGCAGCAGCTATATCATCGTCACCAGCTCCTCCAATGTTCGATGTTCGGCATTTACGACGCCTGTCTCCATCAAGCTTTTGAAGAAGTTTCTTGGCTGTTTGTCTTTGCTGTTCAGTAAAGATCTTCTCCTTCACTGAAATGGTAAGCAACAGAGTCTGACATGTGGTCTTCTCCTCGGAAGATAGTGCACCCTCACGTTCCTGGTCAAAGATATCTTCCATTACACCCTTCAGATCAGACATAAACTCTGCAACCTTCTTCTTATTCGCCTTACTTAGTCCCTCTGATTTCTTTGTCTTCCGTCCAGGCTTGGGCTTTTCAGCCCATTCCTCCATCTCACTAATCTTATTTAAGAGGCTAAGAGGAAGTGGAGTTATTAATATGACAAATGTAAGCAAAAATGTAAGCAAAGTGCAGATAGAAAACAGTAAGAGGTAATTGCACAGTCACAACAGAGCTAACAACTTACATTTCAGGAGTAACAAAGTCAGGCATTACCTTCTGCCAGAACAGCGGATCGTCGACATCAATTCCAGCCGAATCGGTGCTGAATTTAGACTTCGTTACATTCATTCCCTTCTTGTTGAGCCACGACGCTGTCTTGGCGCCCTCAACAACTCGTGTACGTGTTCTCTTCTCAAGAATACTCTCGATATCGTCCGCAACAAACTCTTTCCCAATCTCATCATTCTCATCCTCGAGTAATGCATACGCACCTTTCTTGAGCAACTGTTCCATCTCTTTAGATGTGGGCTTGTCTTCTCCGTTGTCCTGGTCAAATGTACCAAGAACTGCCTGCTCAAGACCTAGCTTCTTAGATGCTCTGTCAAACATCTCCTGTTCAAACGTTCTGGAAGTGACCAGACGATAAATCATCACATCCTTGGTTTGACCAATCCTGTGACAACGTGCCTGGGCTTGTACATCGTTTTGAGGATTCCTGTGTATACAAAGAGGCAAAATGAGATGATGAGATGTGCTATCATGCGTATAATATTATATCCTATGATTAGGACACAACCATTCCTAAACTTACCAATCACTGTCGAAGATGATACAGATATCAGCAGCTGTCAGGTTAATACCAACACCTCCAGCACGAGTTGATAGTAGAAACATAAAGCTATCATCCTCCGTCTCGAAGCGATCGATTGCCTTTTGTCGCTCGTTACCGCGAACTGTAAAAATGAGGGAGATGGTGTAAAGAGTTCAAGAAAGTGTTGTGAGAATTGAAATGAATTTAGGGCATTAACAGCTCAACACAAACTTACCTCTACCGTCGAGTCGCTCATAACGAAAGTCTCTAAATTCGCAATAATCAGAGATCAAATCAAGCATCTTCACAAACTGTGAGAAGATCAACACTTTGTGTCCCTCACTTTTGAGCTTAGGTAGAAGCTTGTCCAACAGTACCATCTTACCACTGGACATAACATAGCCGTACTTATTGAGAATCTCGTGCTGTTCATCGGGAGTCTTGCCATCGAATGTTCCGTCACGTGTCAGCTGCTCGTGACGATTCTCCATCTCTCGACTCTCAATTCCATCAAGTAGAAAGGGATGGTTACAGCACTTACGTAATTCCATTTGAATGTTCATCAACTTGGGGGCAGCCGTCTTAGCCGAACCCATACTCAAAAAAGCATGATTATGTTCAAATATAGCACGATAGTACTGTTTCTGAATGCTAGTGAGCTCAACGTCAATCACAGTTTCCTCCTTGGCTGGGATATCCTTCGCTACATCTTCTTTGACACGTCGGAGCATGAAGGGTGATATCTTTTGTTGAAGGGCTTCAACTTGATGACGATTCTTCATATCACCAAAGCTTTCCTCAAATTCTTCAAGAGAACGGAAGAGACTCGGCTCGATAAAGTTGAGAAGAGTCCATAACTCCTGGGTGTTGTTTTGCAATGGTGTACCAGTCATTAGAACCCTACTCTGATGACCAAACTTTAAAGTTCCCTTAGCACTATTATACATAAACAACCATGAATGAAAAGTGAGATATGGACTGAATGAGTAAATAATGTCACATCAAAAGTTATCGCTTACCTGATTTCCTTCATGCATTCAAGTAGCTTTCCTTTCACATTACGTAAACGGTGTGCTTCGTCTACAACAGCAACTCGCCATGGCACGTCACCAATAACGTCAAAGTCTCCAATGAGAGTATCATAAGTTGTTACGAGTACATTAAACTTCAAGTAATCGGGTGTATGAGGACGGTCTTCATAATACCACTCGTATTCACGTAGTACATCTCGCCATACGCGTTGCCGATCATGGTAGACACAACACTGCATGTCTGTCCAAGCCTCAAACTCACGACGCCAGTGCTCAACAGTACTGAGTGGAACCACAACTAAGAACGGTCCTTTGAGCTTCTCCACTCTAAACAAATGCTCGAGGTAGGTTACAATCTGACACGTTTTACCAAGTCCCATCTCATCGGCAAGGATACACCCTTGTTCATTATAATACGATGCAGCGAGCCAATTAACACCATCCACCTGATAATCTCTCAACTTGTTCTCATTCTTGTATGTGTGAGGCTTTGCAGGATCATACAACTTGTCTTTGAATTGAAGGTATGCCTCTCTCGCTTTCTTTGAGTCTTTCTTTATGGACGTTACCACAGCATCTTGATCAGCATATCTCCACCGAAATCCACCAACTTCATCTCCCAACTCTGCATCATACTTGCCATTCAATAGCCTTTGAAGCTTTTCATAATCCAACTGTAAAGTGGCACTAGCGTCTTCTGCGTTGGCCCAGATACGAACGACATCATTTGACATGGTAGATACTTGTTCAATTTTAGTTGTTGACTTCTTCTTGGGCTTGGCTGCTTCTTCGGCTTTCTTCCTAGCATCTTCTTCCGCTTGCTTGGCCTCCTCTTCGGCCTTTCTTGCTTCTTCTTCGGCCTTCAACCTTTCTGCTTCAATCTGTTTTGCTGAAGGAAGGGGGTAGTTGTCAAAGTCTGTAATATCAGGTGCTTTGCCGGTTAGAGCGACGGCTACTTGTAGCTGAGATGTGTTGCCAATGATTGAGAAATCAGTCTTTTTAACTGGTAGCTTTGCAAGAGTTGTAACATCAGAACCTTCAGCTTTTGAGGGTTTTGGAGGTGCTTCGACATCTTGGGTGAATGTACCATCAACACCATCAATGTAATGAGCAACATCTTCGTCACCACCTTCATCTGATGAATAGCCAACATCCATGCCAAGTAGACTTAAGGCAAGATGTTGAGTTGAAGCCTGCCTTGAGACATTGGCACCAAGTAGAAGGTCTGAAATATCCTTCTTCGCAGTCTCGGTACTCCCCTTGGAATTTCCATCGACCGCGGTGTTGGTAGCAGTCCCTACAGCATCGCCTTGAGAGTCACCACTGTCGGTTGATTCCCTTTCACGAAGGAGGGCTTCGTCTTCTGAGTCTGGCTCGATACCAGTTGCGTCACTATCAGAGTCATCACTGTCAACTGAATCATCCGAAGCCTCTTCACTTGAAGTTGAGCTGTCGTCAGCATCCTCCTCTTCTTCTAGTAGAGCTAGAGATCGCTTGGCTAATAAACGCCGACGATCTTCTTTGAATGTCTTGCTTAAGTCTTCAAACATGTAATGACCTAAATTGCCACAGCTTGTCATCGACCCACCATCTGTGGTACAATCCTTGTGCACGAACCTAATGTAAGCAAAACGGATGCTTTCTTTGAGGTAAGGTATTACTTCCTTGAAGGGTTTGCCTACAAGACTTTTCCCATTAACAGCGATGATGATATCCCCATTTCTCTTACAAAGGTTTTTGACCTCAGCCGGTCCTTTGGTGCCATCAGGGAATTGACGATATCCCAAGAAGGCCACATTCTTGTCAACTTCACCCACATTGAGCAAAAGTCCCATTGTTGTGACTATGGGATTGATAAGAAGCAACAGAGTTAGCATATGTTTGGATAAATCAATCAATATGTTAAGACAAGGGTAATCAAACTTACCTGGAATTTTTGCATCGTATTCACCATATAATGGAGGTGGAAGTAAGGAGTGATGATAGCTGTTGCTAAAATCGGCATCATTCGTTGCTACCTTCCACACTACTTCTTCTAACACTGTGGCAACCTCAGATGGGTGCTGCTTATCGTTGGAAGCAGATTTGCTACCTGTAAAAAGCTGCTCTTTCGGGCCAACTTCAGCGGCCACGAGATGAGGAGTATCCATCCCGAACTTCTTGAACTGAAAGGCACGTTGTTGGGCATTTAGCTGCAACTTAAATGCATCCATCTCAGCGTTGTTGCCTGTACTTCCTTTTTTAGGGGCAACGGCTGATTGAATTACGTCCTGTACTTCCTTTTCCGTCATGTCTGGCTCTTCGGGAGTGACCCCTTCAAGTCTACGGAACTCTGCAATGATGGCATCATCATTGATATCGGCCTGTGTCTCCCAGGTACAGTGCTCATATCCCAGTCCTGCCCACTTAACGAGGAACATCTTCTGTTTCACAGGCTTCTTGGGGATGTCGCCCATTTCGGCACGCTTCCTTGCCGCCTGTTCAGTCGCTGCAGACAATAGAGTCACTGTCCTATTCTTCCCAACCTTAGGAAGACACATGGGACAATGCCAAACGCCCTTTGGGACCTTTTTGAGCTTGGGTTTGAGGCAGTTGATGCTGTACATAGCATCACAATGATCACAAAGAACCATACTAGTATCGGGTGTTTTGCATGCACCATCACTTATACGACAAGTGAGTTCCCAGGGTCTTGCTTCTGGCTTCGCCCATCGTATATAACGATCACGGAAGTCAAGAATCCATGCATGGTATAAACGCTCGAACAGTTTCGCCATACAGTCGGCAACATGCCAAATTTGAGAACCATGTTGGTTATAAATCTTACAGTTATTCCACACCTAAACAATTAAAGAGGGAGTATCGATGATGAGATAATACTTGTATATGGCAGGACATAAACATAGATTGTAAATAGAGATAAACATACCTTTCTCACATCCCTAGCAAACCCTTCCGGTCCCATCCAATTCTTGGTATTATTTAGTCTTTCACGGACAGTACGTAAATCCATTGGGAACTCAACAATATCCAAATAGTCGGTAAAAACATCAGTATCCACAGGTTCAAGAAAGATTGATGCCAATGGGTCGTCACACAATCGGTCTAAGACTGCCTTACATCGACGAATAGGCTGCCACATAGCGGAAGGTTTCTGGGCGAGCTCAAGCAGTTCCTTTTCTCTCTCAAAGGCTTGTGCTTCCTCTTTTGCCAGTAGAATGAAGGGGGCTTGCTGCTCCTCAGACAGGGCACGCCACGCATCTCCGACCATTCCCATATTTTGAGACAGGGAAGAATTTGGGAATTTCTTTCCAAAGTAACCGCGGTAGATGCCCTGGAAGAAGAGGTAGGAAGCACGAGGCTTTCTCGGTGGCTCGGTAATGTAGCCATCGGCGTATGCGTTGGTTGAGCCTGGGAATACGGGATAGTAAGGGCCATCCTTATTGACAACCTTCCTAAGGTCTTCAAGAGCCATGGTCCCGGGCTCTGTAATTTCTGTATTTTACGCAAAATGGGAATGTGTGTGTGGTTAGTAAATGAAGCACTACGAAATGTTCGACATACAATTTAGCAATACGTACCAACAGCTGGTTCTTCAGCCTCCTTAGTTTCGCCATCCTTAGGCTTATCATCGACGTCCATCTCCTCCTTCTTCTCTTCTCCCGTATTATCATCATCATCACTCTCTAGCTCCTCCATTTCCTTCTTCTGTTCCTTTTCCCATTTGGCCAACTCTTTATCGCTAAGCTCAACCATCATCTCATGATCCTCCTCTGCCAATATCTTGCCCGGCTCGGTGTATGCTGGGTCTACAGTCGGATCCTCCAACTCTTCGTCAGTACCTGCCTCGAGTTTCTTCAGAAATCTACGGTATGCAGACTTGGCCTTGACGTTCATGGATTCCAAATCAGCAGCTGTCTTCCACTCGAGGTGGAGGTATGATCTTCCCTTATACTTGACTAGGTATTCATAGTCCATTTCAGAATTATTCTCCTCGTCATCTTCATCCATTGATTTGGACTTCATCTTTTTGATTGAACGAGTACGACGAGGTGCATCACTATCATCATCTGAATCATCATCTGAATCACCAAAAGTACCTCCCTCACCAGCAACGTGCCTATCCTTGGCATCATCAATAGGTCTTCTACCAATAATAATTTCAATAGCAGGAGATCCATCCTCTTCGAATTCAGGTTCAAACGTAAACTTTTCTCTTATTGGAAGTTCTGTGGGATCATAATTACGTTCAGAATAAACTGGTTTGGTCCTTTCAAACATGCCATTATCGAGTACACCACCACCTCCGCCTCCTGAACTAGCATTAGACTTCCTTGAACTTTTCTTCTTCTTTTCAGGTAATGGTTCATCCTGAAAGACATCTTCATCAACATCACTGAATGTCTGTTCCTGACTATAATCAATTTTCTTCCTGGCTCGTCTTGAACGACCAGAGGTAATGGTTTCTTGAGACATGGTTACAATACCACAACGTAACGCCTCTGTTCTACAGTTCACTTATACCGTTATCTGTTTATGTGTAGAAATGAGTTGCAACGAAGAAGTGTGAGATATGGTTTTATCTGCATATGATAGTGAAATCATCTACTTGAATACCATCGTCCATAATATATAATAGTAGTAACAACAGCATATAAAAATTTTGTGCATATGATATGTTCAATGGTTGTTCTTCGCAGACACATATACCAACTGATAAAAATATAACACACAAGCATCCTAGTCCTCCTGGTATACGTACTTAGGCGGAGGTAGTAGTAGATGACAGCCCACTATTCATGCACCACCTAGCAGCAATAATCCCCACATATTAATTGCAATGCACCACCATATTATACTGATACACCACGCACACACCTACTACACCATAAAAAACTCAAAATACGTGACAGTGGTATTACAACCATTTAACTACGCCAATTCCCGACGTACCAATGGTGCTACCATTGCAATGAATATCCCCAATATAAAAATGGCAGGGAAAATAAAGGATGGCGCATTATTTGTCCCTTCGCATACAATGCAACTCAAAAAAAAATTGGGGGAGTTTTGGGTTTTTGTTGATCGGCCATATTGACCCATTTCGACGAGGATACTCACCTATGGATGATATTAATTACACTACTGCAATGTACTCGTAAGTACTATTCGGTCGATGTGTTGTTTGTATTGGTTAGCGGGGGGTATTGGGTTGACGTTGTTACACCTACCACGCCAACAACAAAATAAAATAAGTAGAAGTATGTTGGGTGGTGTGGTATCCTTTATTTCTAGTGAACCGTCTCCGTATGAAGACAGATATCCGAATAGTCCCAATCAAGGAGGCCCTCATGTGGCTGTAAAAGTGTAATGGATGGACTTACCATCATGCTGGCAGTGCTCATCAACTTGTTATACACCTATACAATGCCAAACAACCACTATAGTAGCATGCCTACATACCTGCCCACATATATGTGGCTGTAAAAGTATGATGGATGGACTTACAATCATGCTGGGAGTGTTTATCAATTTGTTATACACCTATACAATGCCAAACAACCACTATTCAACAACCTACATGATGCCATACCCCCACTTGTTGAGCAAACATTGCCTGACAGTCGGCAGAAAATCATGATTTTTGCCTATGAAACCTGCCTACATGTGGCTGTAAAAGTATGATGGATGGATTTACAATCATGCTGGGAGTGTTTATCAACTTGTTATACACCTATACAATGCCAAACAACCACTATTCAACAACCTACATGATGCCATACCCCCACTTGTTGCCCAAACATTGCCTGACAGTCGGCAGAAAATCATGATTTTTGCCTGATCTGAGGTATGAAACCTGCCTACATATATGTGGCTGTAAAAGTATGATGGATGGACTTACAATCATGCTGAGAGTGTTTATCAACTTGTTATACACCTATACAATGCCAAACAACCACTATTCCAC
>Ga0075437_14434_pt1 | contig 29375 bp, 19 predicted proteins | sample MintriMetagenome_FD_74266 | JGI IMG/M metagenome (GOLD analysis project Ga0075437, IMG submission 74266) | Marine eukaryotic communities from Monterey Bay, USA to study complex ecological interactions - Minidiscus trioculatus and... | ecosystem: Environmental > Aquatic > Marine > Unclassified...
TCGACAGACAGCCTGGTGATTGGAGCTTTGATCCATTAGGATTGAAACCATCTGACCCAGAAGAATTAAAGAAGATGCAATTGAAGGAGCTAAAGAATGGACGTTTGGTAAGTAACAAATTAATGAGTAACACAAGATTTGGGTATCTTATTATGACGAGCCTTTTACTCATACAATATCTCTCTCTTTATCTACAGGCAATGGTTGCTATTGGAGGTATGGTATACGGAGCAAGTACAGGAGCTCATTTCCCATACATCTAAACTCTTACTTAAGTTTAGAGATACATATGAATATAATTATCAATGATCTCTTGAAGATTGTTGAAATATTCACCCCCTTCACCCCCCGAACCCCCCAAACAAGCTAAGGTACCACCCAGAGAAGTCCAAAGTGCTTGGTCCTCTGTAAACAGAAACTCGTCATCATGGATATATGTGTTATACCTTGATGAAAGAATATTATGCCTTTTGTAGAAGGCTAATCATCCAATAACAAAATAATAGATGAAAATAAACTGCAAAGTATAATCTTGTGCTTGTATTTGTGTATAGTGTCGTCACAGATGTGTTCTTGTTATATTAGTGACTTGATCCAATAGGCAAAGACTTGACATTTGCAAATGGTTTGATGACACAATCGATCGATGTGCAAGAGGATCTCACTTCCACTCCGAGTCAAGAGTGAGGAACACAACATTAGAAGAGCATTCAAGCCGTAGACAAGAACCTCTCTGATCCCAAGTTCTAGATAATCGCCTTACAATCCTTAACAGAGATAAACAGAGCCTTTAGCCACCCTTTTTGTTCCCGTCCGCCGCCCATCTCTCTCTCTCGGTATCCAGTATCCCCCAAATCCTTGTTGAAATCTAGTAATTTGTAGAAGACCTATAATGTAGTAAGATGGCAACTGAATGCTCAACAACAGCTCGATGGTTTGCCATATATCACCATCTTTATCTTCTATTCCTTTTACTGATTGTGGTGGTGGTTGATGGACAGCAAGAAGTAAGTTATTTCAAGTTTTCAATACTATACTCTCATAATTGAAATTCAAATCATTCTCATTACAATATACTTTTTCTCAGACTGATAGTCTGTTTCCTGATAGCTTGTTTGGTCCGACACCATCCCCTGTCCCAATATCAACAGCAATTTGTTCAGTATGCCCAAATGGAATAACAGTTACAGATTTATCAACCACAATCGTTGGTGGCTTATTTGAGGGAATAACATGTTCTGATATAGTTGAAGAGGCATCCAACTATGAAGCTAGCAGTACGGCATGCGAATTTGTACTCGATACTGAATCAACTTGTTGTCCACAACTGAAACTGCTGACGGACCCTCTGCATTCGATAATATAATTGTAGCTACACAACAACCAATTGCAGTCGATCAAGGAGGATCAATCTTTAATACAATACAACCGACAACAAACATTAAGGTACCAACAATATCACCAACTTTACAACCAACTAAATCCAAATTTCCCTCATTCTCACCTAGCTACACTCCAACAAAGCTACCAAGTTATCAACCCAGTTTATCACTAATGCCAACTAATATTAATCAATATTCAGGATTAGTTATTACACTTACGGGTATTAGCTATATTAATGATGTTAATGAATGGGAAGCAAGTACTGCAAGATATTATGAAAGTATTTACAATAGTGTAGATACTAGTACTAGTACAATGATTGGTAATGCAATTGTAGAGATTAAGCTTACAAATCAGAATACTAAACCTATATCTAGAAGATTACTGCAGCATGGACGCAACAAACTAGAAAGTCATGGAGAGCGTAGAATACAAGAAGGTTCAGATACATCGGTTGAAATTACATATACACAAATTACATCCTATACAAGTATAGAAGAAGGAGAAGATACTGTGAATGATATCTTACAATTACCATTAAGTACTATTGAATATCAAGAAGGATATATAAATAAATTGAAAACGTTAGAAGGATATGATAATCTAGTATCGGTATCTGATATATACTCTACATCACCAGAGAGTGATGTTGATGGTGCACAAGATGGAAGTAATGATAATACGTCGTCGTCGTCGTTACCCGTGAGCGCTATTGCTGGTATTATTATTGGTGTATGTGTGTTTACTATGATTGTACTCGGTAGTGTAGTATACTGGAGGAGTAGGAAGCATGAAAATGAGGGTAATATCAATCATGATAATCAGAGCACTCGCGGCCCAACAACAAGTCTTCAATTGAAAACTCAAGCAAAAGATACAACGTATGGTGATATGAGTGTAGCATCTGGTGATTATAGTCACAACTTTGGCAATACAGCCGATGGAAATCATAATAACATATCAGAAGAATTAGTAACAATCTATACCCCCAGTGGTAAGCTCGGTATGATTATTGATTCACCAGACGATGGAGCTCCTGTCATACATAACATAAAGGATGGTAGTCCAATATATGATAAGATTAATGTTGGGGATAGATTAGTAGCAGTGGATGATGAGGACACTCGTAATATGACTGCTATTAAGGTTAGTAAGTTGATAAGTAGGAAGAGTGATTGTGAAAGAAAACTAACAGTTATACGGTATGTTTCTAGGTAGCACTATTGTGAAGTCGTTATAGAACTACTTTGTCTTGAGATTAAAGAAGTAGTATATAATATTGTTAGGGCATGTTTCTTAACTTAAGAGCCTGTACAAAGATCTACACAAGTAAAATGTTCCAAATTGTCTAGTACTTGGTAGGGTAGGAAGAAATGAAATACCATGGATGGGGTCTTGTACAGGGAGAAGAAAGAACGACTCGCTCGAAACGGTTTTAAAAACTCACTCCCTCTCCTCCGATAAAAAGCCGCTAGATATTTAGCCATATGCCAAATCTTAGCCATATTCGATTCGACATAAGTAGCGGCGCCACGATTTTTAGTCCAATTGTGCATTTGTCATGAATGAAAGCTAATATCTATTGCAATATATAACCTCAAAAGAATATAAATTAATAGTAAAGTATATTGGCAAATTGACAGAATGGTTGATAAGAAGTACATTAAGATGGGCGTTGCAGCTATGGCTGCTACTGCCCTCATCATTGGTCTCTCCGTTGGCATAACACAGAGTAATAAGAACAATACTTCTGCTAGTGCATCATCGTTAGGAGCACAAGAAGCAGGAGTATATAGCACATATGACGACTCATGTAGTACTGGCAAGTCTGGAAAGTCTGGCCCCACTTCTCCCACGGGAAAGAGTGGTAAGTCCGGACCTACATCACCTTCCGAAGGAAAGAGTGGTAAATCAAACGATAAACGACGTCAACTATACCCCGGAACAGAAGAGTTTGTTGAGGCCAGTCCTACTCAGCGTAGAAAGCTCCGTGCCGATTTGATCAATGGTAAGTGTATGATTGTTGTTGTTGTTGCTGTTGTGTTGCTCTATTATCGACGATGGTGCCACATCGTTGTGTTGTTTCTGGCTATTGCAATATACTGTTCCCCACCCCAACTAGATATCATATCTCTCACTCTCATATTATATCTTCTACCAAAATGTTTCATCATCATTGGTATCCTTTGTATCCTTGTATATATTATAGGCATGAATGACGAACGTTTGTTGACGGGAAAGAGTGGAAAGTCTGGCCCCACTTCTCCCACCGGCAAGAGCGGCAAATCAGGACCTACATCACCTTCATGCGGTAAGAGTGGCAAGTCAAATGGTGGAAGTGGTAAGTACTATTCATGTGATTATAAATGCCTATCATCGGAGTTGTTGTATTGTTACTGCTTACTATTATACTATTATCATTTATCTTCTAACAATATACAACTCTCCGTTACGTCCTTCCTACTTCTCTATGTCTACTTATAACAATAGGTGGTGATTGTGCACCTACTTCATGTGAGGTAATATTTGATCCCTGTGCTACTGGAAAGTCAGGCAAGTCGAATGGTGGCGGAGGCAAGAGCGGCAAATCGAATGGAAATGGAGGCTCCTGCGGCAAGAGCGGCAAGTCAAATGGATCCAATCCTACTGATTGTACCCAGGCACCCACATCAGCACCAACAATATGTGTAACAATTGCAACTCTGGACACCCCAGCACCTTCTGACCTTAATATTGTGGAGACTCCTCAACCTACTCCTTCGCCTACTCCTCCAGTAACTACTGGAAATTCAGAGACTGTTGCCAAGGAAACTGTATCCGAAGAGCAACCATGGAGGGGGGATTAAGAAAGACTCGAGGTATCCCCATACCTCTTCCCCAAGATTGTTTCATAATCATGTGTCATTGAAATGAATCGTCATGATAATCGTTTTTCGTATCACTGTAGAAAGATCATTTCTATTAAGATGATCATATCAGATACCATCTTGTTGGACTTGGTAATTTATTGTTGTTATATTTGGATGTGAATGTAGTTCTGAGGAGGAAGGAGTGATTATGTTGAGGGTGAGAATATTATCATCACCTACCTTCACCTTTGGGTCTTCAGAGTGTCAAAATGCTAAGTTCTTGACTGTATGATTCTGTTTGATAGACTCGCTTGTGCCATTATATAGTATAATTAATATAATAGAAGACTTGCAATTACTTCTTCCTATCTTCCTCCCTCTCTAGTCGTACGATCTATTGCTATGCGCTGCCTGTGTGAGGTATCTTTTTTTGGATCTTTGTGCTCGACTTTTTATCTTTAGATCTCGTTCTCTCGGGTTTGCAGCTACTTCAACTCTAATATATAAGGAGATATCTGCCGCTGAACGAATAGATAGACAGGAGGCTCTTCGGATCAAAGGCAGTAAGTGTTCCTATCATATTAGCCTGTCGGCGGCGCTGCACTGTCTTTATTATTAATTTCGAAGAAATACATTATACTTGTTCAATAATAATAATATTATGATGAGACATATTATTGACCTCTTCACCCAAGCAATCATATCTTTGACCTGGATTGGTGGATTGCATGCCGCCTTTGTACCAAGCACTACCAATACCATCTACAATAATGACAACAGGGCGTCATATCAGAGATTATACATGGAGAAGTTGGAAGGAGATACAATCTTATCCACTACTACTACTACTCCCCTTCAACCAACACCACCATCGCCTTTTGTAGGTTTTGATCCAACAAATTCCGAAGCTCTTGTCTCCATTACAAAAGGTTTCATTGCATCAGGAAAGTCCGCGAAGTCCACGTTAGTATTATTGTTTTATTATTTGATTTATGTTCAATATGTACTAACAAGAGTTACTTCAATCTCTTTCATATCATCATTAATATCGTGATAACGTGCATCTTCCAGACTACGGGATACAATCTAATCTTCTAAAGGATTACTCAACAGCACCAAAGTCATCATCATCTAGTAATGATAATGTTAATAACTTGTCATCGTCATCGGCACTTCCATACTATTCTTCATCACTATTATCAAAAAAATTCGTTTGGATTTCAGCTAATAACATTGATGATGGACGGAGTGGAATCCTCACCAAAGACGAATACTTAGCAGCTGGAAGGTACTTTAACTTACGAAATAGTTTCCCAGATCTTGAGTATAGAGCTCATGACTTTAGAATCGTTTATGGAGAATCGACAGAGAGTACATCAACAGATGATGATACACCTGATAGTTTATCAACACCCATTGAACGATTGAATGATCAGGGAGGTGAGATTACTGTTAGATTTACAACTAGAGTTACAGGAACATTCAGGGGCTCACCGCTACGTTTGAGATCTATGGTTTTGGAACCTAACGGAAAGGTGATGCAATGTCCACCAACGAGGTACGTTATGTTGTTGGCGTTGCTCTGTGCCAGAGTAGGCATGCCTCTCATTTGTTTATATTGTCTTGGCATTGCTATTATAGTGTCTCGATCACATACAGTACAAGAGGTAAAGATCGAGGCAAGATCATCAAACTAGTAACAGACATGGTGAGTTTCTTTGGAGAAGAAAAGCATGTCATTATGTGGGTATGATAGTTCTAATCTTCTACCCTTATATAAAACAGGTCCTCGATCGTCAAATTGGTAATACTAATGGACTGTCTGGCATCAATGCGGCTGCATATATTGGACAAATAGAACCTTCTCCATTATTAGATACCCCGCCGCTAGTTGCTCTGTCAAGAATATTTTCACAGCCTCTCAAACCTATATTGTCTCGTAGGGGAGATTCACTATTGGCACCTTTTCCAGACAGTGTTATGATACAACTTGCCAAGGGAGTTATTGCCAGTGACTTTGGTTTGAAGTGAGTATCTACATTGTTTTAGTAGTTATTACAAGCTAATCTCTCTCATCTTTATTCCCTTCCATATTATAGCGACCCAAATCTTTTGGCTGAGAACTTTCTCTATCTTGAGAAATTGATTGGGCCGTTGGATAAAGAACAATATCTAAAGAAGTTTGGAGAGGAATATTATCTAAGAGATGGTATGCCTGACCTTGATTTAAGACTTACAAACTTTCGAGTAGATCCATACGATCCTTATCGTGTGTGGGTAGACTCTTCACCAAGGGGAGTACGAATTGGCAATATTGGGAAGCGGTCTCTTCCACGAAATGTTGATGCTTTGCCATATCAAGGTCCTCCTGAATCGATCAGTTTTACCTTTGACGACGATGGGTTCTGCACACGATACACGTCAGCTGCAGTATTAGATCCACTATTAGGAAATACAGGGGGTCTAGGCGGTATCTATGGCATCCTAGAAGCTACTGGTACTGCTATGAATCCATTACTTACACGATCCTTGAATGAATTCTTGTCAAGAGCATCAAAGAGTGTGTTATCGAGTGCAGATACATACAAATTAAGTGATGGAAGATTGGTAAATGAGGGATTGCCTCCTTCTAGACAACCTCTACTATCATCACAATCGACAAAGACAACCGAGATTGCTCTTCCTTTACCTCCAAAGATGCCACCTGTACCTCCATCTTTGCCAACAAAGCCATTCTTTGCCGCCGAGACTGTGGAACAGCCAGAACGAAGCCCGACGATCTCTCTTCCCAAAACAGATAACACAAAGCCAGCTGATGTCAAGGTCGGAAATAACAGCAGCAATAAGGCCCAAGAACTTAGAAATGCAGCACAGGCAGCCCGTTCAGAAGCCGCAGAAGCCAAGAAGCGTGCATTGGAGAGAAAACAGGCTGTACTAGATCAGGAGCGTAGGTTGGCAGACGAGAAGAAGAAAGAGGCGATAGAAGCGGAACGGAAGAATAAAGAGAAGCAGGCCGAAGCGATTGCAAAAGCAAAGCAGCAACAGGCTAAGAATGTCAGCAGACCCTCACCCAAAGCCCCATCGCCTCGGAAATCACCAAAGAAACAATCTCCTCCTTCACCAGCTGTTTCCAAGCGATCTCCGACTATAAATCTTTTTGATTCATTTAGTGGTAGTACTAAATCAACATCATCTAATTCGAAACCCAAGGAGGCCTCAGTCATAAAAGGATCCGAAGTCAAGCGCTCACCAACATTATCTCTCTTTGGGTCATCATCTGAAAAGAAAAAGACAACACAATCAAAGTCTATGCCCAAAAAGATTTCCAAGAAGGCTAAAGTTGCCAAGTCTTCAACTGTCAAGTCTCCGGTAATAAATCAGTCGCGTCCTACCATTTCTCTGTTTGGATTAGGCGGAAGCACAGACTCTTCTTCTTCTTCACTAGATATCAAGAAATCAACACCAAAGGTTACTAAAACTATATCAAGTGCTAAAGCTCCTCGCGATGTACCAACTATTTCTAAATGGAAGTACGATCAGAGTGATAAAACAATTGTAGGATTTATCAGTGGTTCAGGATCAAAGTTTAAGGATGGAACTCCGATAACGACTTCAACCATAGTCGGAGACAAGGTTGTTGAAAGCAACACTGTTGTTCGAACAACATCTGGTTCAAAGTACTTCCTTGCAGAAGAAGATACTACCAAGACGGGTGGTATCTTTAGTTTCTTTAGTGATAGCAATTCTGAGTCAAAAGCTCCTACTGCCGTTACTCCAGCCCTTTCTAAACAATCCTCATCATCGAATAAGGCAGCGGAGTTAAAGCAAAAGAAGCAGAAGGCGGATGCTGAGAGGAAACGAAAGCTGGATGAACTTGCATTAGAAAAGAAGCGGAAGATGGACGAGGTAAAGGCCAAAAAAGAAGCTCAAATTAAGGCAAAGAAGGAAGCTGCCGCAATTGCTAAAGCAAAACAGGAGAAAAGTGCACTTGAAAAATCACGCAAGATGGAGGAGGCCAAGGCTAAACGCGAAGCTCTTAAGAAACAATCTCAATCACAAGTAGTGAATAAGAAGTCGACACCACCGGGAAAGAGTCCAACACTTACTTTATTTGGAACTGGTCAGCCCAATAAGGAAGAAACACAAATACAAGTGATGAAGAGACAACAAACAAAACAGCCTGTAAAAGGTTCCGGTACATTTAGTCTATTTGGTAGTAGTACTGCCGCCACTAAGAAATCAACCTCTTCATCTACAGCTACAAGGGCAGTGAAAAAGACTAGTCAGAAGAAACCTTTCAACTTGTTTGGAGGTGGGTCTGATCCTGCGCCTACCACTCCAAAGCAGAAAGAAGTCGAGAAGAAACAGTCTAGCTTTGGATTCTTTGGAGCTAGTAAAGGGTCCTCGTCATCATCAACTATAACACTCAAGTCATCTAGTTCTCAAGGAGGTAGATTGAATAAGAAGAAAGTGCCGGCTAAGAAACCTATTGCCAAGAAGGACAACATTCCTATACTCAGCAGGTTTACACAGAATTCCGATGGCTCTCTGACTGGAATTGTATCCAACAGTAAAGACTTTAGAAGTGGTACAAAAATAACCACATCACCTATTAAAGGAAAGGCCGTGGCTGGTATAGTTGTCAAGACAAGTTCAGGTAGTCAGTATCGACTTCAGTAGAGAACTTTTTGTGTTATCATCTTGAACGCAAATGAGCACGCAGTGTGGGGTACGTAGATCGTGAAGACATCACAGACCAAAAGAACAAAACACTTGAAACCTTATGTTAGGCTGTGATTAATAATATTCAATGTTGAAAGTACTCAATTCTCTTTTTGTTACCATGTGCATATAATGCGACTTGTCAAATAGAAAGGCGGCTAGTATCTAGTAGAAGATAGTTTAGCTTTTATCTCTATTGTATCTTTCATAGCTTCAACTATCACTGTAGATTTTCAGATGTCAATATCTCTGTGGGGACGAACTCCATTGCCGTGATGCTTAGCGATTTAGATTCCTCTTCCTCCTCAGCTACATGAGGCGATATACGCTTTGTCCATCCTTCAACAAAGCCATTGGTATCATCTGGACCCTTGGCCATTTTCGATTGAGCCATGACTTGACCTCCCAACTCCTTCTTCACAGTTAGGTTTAGCCTAGGACGTTCCTTAAGCCCACCACTGCTTCCACCAAATGACGATGCAAGGTATATGTCTTTCGTTCGGCATACTGTGGAGGACAAATAGAGAGAGAGAGAGAGAGAGATTCAACGTGAGCATGATATATTCGTAAGTAAAGGGGCTGTCACACATACGATATTATCACTCACCTCCATATATTTGTCCCTCATGCAATATTCCATCACATTGCTCTTGATCCTTAAGCAATGTCTTCTCACAACTTACCACCTCCGAAAGAGATATGTCATACTTCTTTGTCTCATTGTTTTCCAACGTTGTAACCAAGACAGCAGTATCATTCTTTATATCAATATCAGTAAGACTACCCTTCACACTAATGGCGTCTGCTGTCTTCTGTACTTTAATATCTTTGACCAAATTAGCACCTCTGGCTTTACTAAAAGTAACAAGATCACCACGCTTGGGATCAGAGCGGCCATTGGAAAGACTACGGGGTGCCAAGGAGCTAAGGTTATATCGAATATGTGTCATCGGTCCTACAAGGGTGCTTTGTTTAACAATTTTTGTGTCAGTTTTGGTTGTTTCATCAGAATCAGTAGGGTTTGACTCTCCAGCGGACTTGCTTTCTTCAGAATCCTTATCAGTCACTACTGGTGGTTTTGGTGTAAAGAGATGTGAAGGATCAGAAAGTAAAAGGATTACACCTCCCTCTTTTGCATTAGATCCCGATACATTGGCAAACTTGTCATCTTTAACATTTGCCCATCTTCCCCCTGCACTGGCTGCAGCTGGTCCATTCTGCATTGTCAGAGCATGTGAGGGAGTATTTACCAGTGAAGTGTGTGATGGCTCAATGAGAATGTAGCCAGTACAAGAAGGTGAGTTATTATTAGCCTTGACTGGAAGTTTGAGCGTGCCTTGTGGTAAGAAGGTAATGTTTGTTGCACAATTTTTACCATTCTTTCCAGGCGCCGAATCAAACTGAACTTCATTACCCCTCATGACAACATCTTTTCTTCCAGATTTATTTGATTGATCAACATCTCTGAAGTGAAAGAAGACATGTTCACCTTTCGTTCCTTCTGAATTTACAACAGTTATGAAACCAAAGTGACGACTTGGTACCACTTCTGAAACAAATCCAAGAGATTTGCCTCCTTTGGATTCCGAAACAACAACTGGCCTTTCCTTCCTCTCAATAACATTAATATTCTCGACTAGAAAGGATCCAGACTTGCGTGATTGAAAGATGTCGCAAGTAAGCACATCTCCAACGAGCAGAGGATCAATAGTAATATCAGGGAATGAGTACTTTTCAAACCTAAGCGTCTTGACAACTTTTGTCTTCTTGCTCCCTTTTTTGGACTTGTGGGTTGGCTTTTTCCTCTCAGGAGAGGTAGCTTCTTTAGTGTCATCGATTCCTCTTTCTTCAGTAGCAGCCGCGCCGTCGGAAGTGGCGGAGGCTTCAACAGCCTCAAGTGTCAGATTCTCTAATTCATTATTGATGTTCTTCTTCTTTTTGATGCAAAGCTTGCGATTGTGACCATTTCCAGTCATCTTTTCATCAATGTAGTTCCATTCTAGGTCATCGTTTGCATTTACCATGGTGATGACAATCTGTGCATCTCGTTCACTAATAACGTCATGAAAGACCACATTCTCACTTCCATATCTCCCTTGAATAATGCCGTCAAGGAGTCTTGCGACCAAAGGATGACATTTACTTACAGTATCGGCCTTCAACGATTCTTCCAACTGTATCGTTCCAACGTATTGGTGCTTAGTATCACCGGCCTTGATAACAGTAGCCTTGACTTCGGATGCTACTGAAATCTTTTCCTTCACACTACCCTTGGGTAGAATTTGAATTCGTCTACCTCTTAGACTTTCTTTCCCTTGTACAGGACCTCGACTATTCTGCTGTTTATACCGTCCTCCTCCTCCTCCAGCCCCTGCCTGCGTGGCCAACATTTGTAGTGATAAATCAAATTCAACCTCCATTCCAACCTCGATATTGATCCGACCTCCCTTGCTTTGGATTAAGTTGTTCAAGTCATCACTATGATAAAGGGCTGGATTATCTCTTACCAAATCTGCCTGAATATCACTAGGAAAGACCTCATATAGTGGGAAGTATGCGTCTACACCTCGCTCTACTAGCTGAATGAATCCATAGTTGTTATCGTGGATAGACCGCACAATACCTTGAGCTCTACCACACAATGTAGTCTCTATCAAATGAATACAAGGTTTGTTGGTAGTGTTGTTTGTTGATGCAGACTCGACATCATCTTTAACACTGGTAGATTCGTCATCGTTGGCATCACTCCTTCTTCTTATAGACTTGGTAGGCATTGCATGGCATGATCCATCAATAACCTTTTGAACCACATCAAACAATAGAACATCTCCTGATCGTATCCAACATCCAACCTCACTCCCAGTACGGCTGATAGCGAATGTCCCGCCAGGGTACATGTCTGGATGTAACAAAACTTCTGTAATGGCTTGATCTTCCTCTTCTCCTTCTCTATTTTGACCAATAACATTATGCAAACGAATTCTTCCCATAGTAGTCTGTTGACTCTTCCCACTGCCTCTTCGATCTCTATCAAAACCAACAACAGCTTGGACAGGACAATCAACAACAAGACCCGTTACACCCTGAGCAATTACATGTTCAAATTTGACACTACCTTTGGGCAAGATCTTAATTTTACGAGCACTTACACTCTTACCATTCTTGCCCCCTTCATTACCGATGACATAAAATTGCACATCTTGGCCTTCCTTCAACAAATTAATACCACTACTGGTACCATTCTCATTCTCATCATTATCCAATGGTAAAATGTTTGATTCATGAAAGTATACCTGTTCTAATCTTGACGAGCTCTGAATAAATCCAAAATCACGAGTAATTGTAACAACCTTTCCTTCTTCCAACTTTGCATTCGCCAACAGCTTGGCTTCATGTTCTATTCGTTGACGTTCTCTTTCGGATTGAATTAACGTTATTGACCGAGCATACTTTTTACCTGTACGTCTTTCAGTAACCAGTGTAAACTCTACAATATCTTTTCGATCTAATCGGGATGGACCTGTAATACGACCAGTATTGCTATTCTTTGTCGGCAAATAATCCGATGAAGAGTAGTAAATCTCTAATTGCTCCATCTCACTGCTATTTTCCTCGTTATCATCTTCATTGACGATACGAATCGCACCATCCACGGCAGCAGATGATGGACCATTCCTACTACTATTACGACCAGGGCCTCCACCACTACTACGTTGTTCCCTAGCACTCTGATCAATCACACCCCTCCATCGTTTACCCACAGGTTCATCCTCCTTCTCCCAATATACAGTTCCCTCTGGTAACCTACTAACATCAAATGCACTCAATTTATCATCACCAGTACGTCTATTACGATCTTCAGCCTTGCCAATCTTAAATTCAACTTCATCTCCAATATTCAAATCATCGGAATGACCCTCCTTATATTCAGAATAGTGGAAGAATACTTCTATGGGTCGATCGGCACATCGGATGAAACCAAATTTATCTAGTAAAGTGTGTATAACACCCTGTTCAGTTGGTAATGATGACCGATTTGAGAATTCTCTCGAGTTATGGATAGAATTGTTAGTGCCACGTCTACTACTTCCTCCTCCTCCACTACTGCTGTATCTATCACCCCCACCACCTCCTCCCCTTGGACCATCATAACTTCGTGGATCTCCTCTTGAGTATGAATTACTGCTTCCTCTATCCCCTGCTGCAGAAGGACGTACCAATCGTCCATATTCATCAACAGATTGACGCTGCACAACATTATATTGTTGACGTTGTTGAGTATTACTCTGCTGCTGTTGCTGTCTTTGTTGCTTTTGATGTTGTTGTGCAATTTCCTGCTCACGTTGAATCTCTGCAAAGCTCTTCCTACCACTACTGGCAGATGGAGGAGCCTGTGAAACAGCAGGCTGAGAGCTACCAAATCCACTAGAAGGGATGTTGCTACTTGAAATAATAGGGGTCAGTCTTGTGGACGATGAACTTGATGATGCCGCCGCGGCACGACGTTGACGGAATAAGTCTCCCATATTGCTATTGTTGGATGAATTGGACATTTTAGTTGGTTGCTTGTTTGATAAGTATTTAGGTGGCCTTGGATCTTGAAGTTGATATCTTTCTCGGATATCCTAATCTTGTAAAATTTCTTGAGGGCTCGGTATCACCTTATATAAAATAAGGACACGGTGTAATATTTAGTCTCGGGGGATATATAATACGGATAAAGTTTGCTGCTATATTTGGATAAAGAGACGGACTTCTCTTTATTGATGTTGAGCGAAAGGATGTTGAAAATTTTGATGGATGAGTTGCAAAACTTTATTAAATAAATCCCGCGGCCGATGCCCTTGATACGAAGACTAATATTACACTTTGTAATACAATAAATACCACGCCAGCGGCTGGTTGATGAGATATAAAGACTGTAGATGTGCCTCCACACAAATCCAAACAGTGGCTACTAAAAGCTAGAAGGGGGTTCCTTAGTTTTTATGCAGTTCTACGTATCGACCTCCAAAGCAACTCTTTTTGTGGTTGTGTTAGGTGTGGAGGGTTGTGGTCTAACATTAACAATACTAATATAGAGTTGCAATACATTTAAGGAGATAGGTTTTAATGCTCTTTATATTAGTAATAATAGTCAGGTGATAGCGGTATGGAGGCGCAGTTAGTTTGAGAGGTATCCTTTGGTCTCTTATTAACCAACAAACCAAACCCACATCATTCATCTTTTCATACCTTTTGCAATGATGCATCATCAAAAGCGTTTGATACGTCCTTGTATATCTCGATTTGGATTTACAAATAGTAGTTTATCACCATATTTATCATATCAACGAATAGTATTGTGCCGCCTGCGCTCTTCGACCTCTACTTCATTGATAAAAGACGATGACAATAATGATGAAGAAGAAGAAGCAAATACATCATATGTTGTGAAAAAGGTAAAATCAGCACCAATATCATCACTCTTCATGGGAAATAATAATAGGAATAACAAGCAAACAGCCAGTACCACTACTACTCGACGCCGTCGTGGTCGCAGTCGTAGTGATACTAGAAGTGAGCAACAACACTACAATGGACTAAATGGAAGTAGTTCCAACAGTAATAGTAAGAAGAAGATTAGTGGTAGTAGTTTACAACACTATTTTACTAGACCATCACGGATAGGCAATCCAACAGTTTATACTACAGAAGCAATAAACACGAAAATAGAGGAAGAAGAATCTAATAGTAAAAATAGTATACTGAAACAATATATAATACAGCCAGTCATACGTGCATTACAACAATTTACATCAGCCATTGGATTCACAAACGTCACCAGCAATAACACAATAATGAATTCACTACTTCTCCCTTCTACTAGTCGTCAGAGATATCATGATATCAATAGAAGTAAGAGAAGATATCAATGTCGAGAGTGTGGATATCAAGTTAAGCGTTGGACAAGCTTGCTCAGTCGTATGCAACACTGTGCACATTGTACTACATCAGTTGACACCAGTTCAGAATTGGATCCTAAAGATTTCGCAGTTTACCTCGATGATGAGGATTATAATACTACTTCTAGTGGCAAGAACAGCAATAATATGAGCTTTGAATGGCGTCGTATCAACAGCTATCAGAACAATTTGAGACAACAACAGAAGAAGAGAAAGATGACTAAGGAAATGAAACTTGAAAGATTTCGTTCCAATAATGGTTATGTCATACCTCAAATGTACCGAACTCCAAGAAATGAAGAGGAAACAGTAAAAGCAGAAGCTCCGATATCTCCCAAGGCTTCATCATCCTCACATCAACCAAAAGAAATTGTGGAGAGGAAGCATACAGGTAAGATAGTAAAGAGGAGGAAGAAGAAGTTATACCAATGCGAAGAGTGTGGACAGACAACAAAGTTATGGAAACACTTTCGTGCTATGAAACGAGATTGTACACTTTGTGACACTCGTGCTGGTCTGAAGAGAACTGACTTCTTACGAATCTTAAACAACATTCGATAACGATGTACTTATGATATCTGAATATGTTATTCCTTATTCCAGTATGCAATCTCTACCTCAGTCTACCTACAATACAAACGACCAAACATAAGAAACCAGTATCTTGCGATCGAAAATCCGCGAATGCCGCCATTAGATAATTGTGATATTATTATCTTGTTATGTGGATGGGGCTTTGTACATAGGTATATTGTAAATAGTTAGTGGCGGCTTTGTAATGTATAGACGGTATGTCAGTGTGAGAGAGCGTCAAGAACAACAGGCTTAGTTTCATTTGGATTTGCAAACTTCTTCAAAATGACACAAGAAGATGCACCTTCTCATCAACAAGATAATGATACTGCTCCAACCTCCTCTAATAAATCAACAACACTATCAGCTTTATGGCACGGTTTAGGTCTATTTGGTGAATCATATCTACTCTTTTCAGTTGGTACATTACGCCCGATATGGGAAACGCTATACCCCTCTTGCTTTGATGAGTACGACAACTCACAATGCAAACACGCCTATCTCAGTTATAAATCAATAACTTATTCAGTAGTATTAGGAGTTATGATTGGGATGGTAGTATTGGGCGTATTAGCAAATAGTATTGGTAGACGTAGAGGTAGTATAATCACAGCAACCTTCATGGCATTAGGAAGTATAATGTTAACACTCTCTAGCATCTTCCTATCAAGTATGCCATCGATATTATTTCCTGTAATGAGTATATCATTATTCATATTTGGTTTCGGTGTTGGTGGTGAATACCCGTTGAGTGCATCAAGTGCAAGTGAACGGAGTATGATTGCAATGAAGGAACGACAAAAGAGTGAATCTGATAAGATGAAACGTTTGCTGCAAATGAGTAATGTAAGCGGTTCTAACAATGAGAGTTTGAATGGTAATAACAACAACAACAATCAGGATCGAAATGATCCGTGTCCAACACCTCAGAGGGATAATAGAGATATCCGTATGCCATCATGGCAAACGCTTGGTAGTAGTAGTAAGACACCCAAAATGAATAACATTAATAACAGTCTATCAATCAAGACAGAACAATTAACACCAGTTACTGAAAGCTATTACTCTGGTGGTCAAGGTGATATACCTTTGTCACCAACCAACATTACAAAAGAGACAAACAATTCATTATCATCATATAATATAGGCTTGAGAACTAGGGGCAGAGAAGTATTACTTGTCTTCTCAATGCAAGGACTTGGAATATTTGCTAACAGTTTAATACTAACCTTCCTGTTGATGGTTACTAAAAACAAGAATGGTCAATACCAACAAGATGGCGACGATGCTAATGATTATTATAATGACGCTTCATACTACTATGATCAAACAACGTTACTCAATATATGGAGGGTAACTTATGCAATAGGTGCGGCCATACTGACATATGTACTAGTTACAAGGATATCACACTTGACTGAAAGTGAGGTATGGATACGTGATAAAGAACAGCGTGAAGAGGAGAGGTTAGAACGATGTCAACGAGAGAGTGGAGTAGGATTTAGACCTCCACAACAAAAAGAAATGTTGGGTCCGTGTGAAAAGCAAATGAGGAAGGATGCCAAGAATGATAATCAGAAGAATGATAAGGAGCAACAGGAAGCTGTTATATCACCAACCATGTCGTCTATAACAATGAGAAGCGAATTTGATGTGAGTATGTGTATCTTTGGTGAGAGTCTCTATATATGCAAGATTAGTCACTCATCACACTTTCAATAAATAATCATAGCATTTGGGTTCGACTAATCTAGACGGCTGTAGGATGATTCCTGCAGTAATGATGACTGATACCAACGAGGAGAATGAGAATACTCCTGGCAAATTAAAACTGTCATCAGAAACTAAACTACTGTTGAGACATTATGGAGTTAGATTGTTTGGCACAAGTATGACCTGGTTATTATGGGTAAGAGTTGTCAAGGCTTGGACCGCCTTTGCCTTGATTGAATGCATATCATCATCTCACCATTTCTATTCCTTCGTTGTGCTCATCATACAATTCAAATCAGGACATTGCTTTCTACGGTAACAAGCTGTTCCAGTCAAGCTTTCTGATTGCACTAACAGGCGAGGAAGCATCATTAATACATATAACATCAGCATCAGCACTTAATGCCTTTGTTTCTTTGTTGGGTTATTATGCCGCGGCAGCAATAGTGGACGATCCCGACATTGGCAGATTAGCATTACAACAGACAGGATTTGTCATTACTGGTACATTATTCATGCTTTGTGGCTGTCTAAATGATCGTATCTCATCCTCGTGGTTAATTGTCATGTACTTTGGAAGCTCATTCTTTGGCCAATGTGGACCTAATTGCACTACGTTTCTGATACCAGCTGAAGTATTTCCCACGAACATGCGAGGTGAGTTGTTCATCTGCTTAAGCGTATAGGAGAGGGCCTTCTAACTTTGATTATTTCTTGTCTGCGCTTCATCAGCAATGTGTCATGGCGTATCAGCGTCCTCGGGTAAACTGGGTGCACTCATTGCATCAATACTCTTCAACTTTGTGGGCGAGAAAGACTTGTTCCTATTCAGCGGATACGCCAGCTTCATTGCTTTCTTCATTACTTTCTTATGCATACCAGAGACCACAACACTAGATTTGTTTGAAATTGATAAACAGTGGCACAAAATCCTATCAGATGAGAGATATGAAGGCCCGGCTACTGATCCAAAGCATCTCTCCTTCTATGAAAGGAACCAATATCGGCCTTTCTTTAGGAGTTCAAGGAAATAGAATCGAGAAAAGATGAGGATACTTTATGGTACTCTTGTATCTGATAAGAGAATACATACACATAATTGTGTTCTTCAAACATATAGTAAAGCTTAAATACTATCTTGGAACAGCACAAATGTCTTTACATCCTCCTTTCATTTCCACCATATCTTTTACTCATCAGTTTCAGACTTGGGTATTTCAAAGATACTGTGCCATACTTTGTGCACATCATATGCTCAATTTTTTTTTATCACAACCAGAGGATCGCAAGTATATCACCTCCGGCATCACCTCCGCGTGCCCACTATCCAATCTACATTGCTCTGCAGGTACCTTCATAATGATCTATCCTATCCATCAATATCAACTTCTTCTGCTGCCTAGCATACAATTTATTTACTCGCCATCGTAACTTTAATATCTAACAACGTGTATCAGTATCATTAATTAGTCACCATTGTAGATAAATAAATATAGAAGAGAACATAATGTTAGTAACGTATATAACTGAACATGCAAAGATATAAGTTGAACATGGCACATCATTAAATATCTCAGTTCAAAAGATAAGATAAGTAGTTCTCAAATTAATATCGAAAAAATAAATAATAAATATGATACAAACTTAGTCACCTTGAATATCTCAAACGCCAGCGGTGGCGGATAATGAAGTCTATGCTTGCTCATAACGGATATACAACATATCGAGAACGCTGCTAACGCAATCCAAGCGATAGGATGTACATAAGATAATAGACGTGTGGTGATAATTCTATATTTACCATCCGGCATTGGAGACATAAGAAAGATGATTATTGGCTCGGAATTATAATAACACCACAATCTACTATTTCTACACTAGTTTACTTTACATATATACTATCATATTCTATCCATAAGAAGAAGACACTTGCTCCACCTGTGAGGTTTAGTGATAGAAGGAGTATGAGATATATAGTTCTTATTTTGTATCAATGGGTATCAAACAACTTACCAAATCATCAGCATCAGAATATAAACTCTTCAACTTGTCAATTGTTTCTTCATCCGCATCCCACATACCCCTTCCTGATGCTTCTAGTAAACGTCGAACTACATTTTTGAATGCCTCTGAGGATAAAATAGAAAGATCGGAAGTCAAGATGAGATATGTACTAGCTAAAGAGAAGAGGAAAGACAACACTTCTTACCAGGATTAGCTTTCTGGAGCTTATTTGCAACTTCTTCGTCAAGAGCATACCGTTCTGCTGCCTGATCAAAGACGAAATCGTCTACATCACAGGTTGCTCCCCAACCAATCTAAAGTCATCAAGTATGAGGTGAGCAATATAGATCATCAAAGACACTGAAAGACATAGCTTCACTGTCGATACAAACTGTAAGCTTACCATTGCCGTCATTCGTTGTGATACCTCATATGCGCCACCAGAACCTTGTTCGAGCATGGCATCTCTCCACTTGGGGTTGAGCAGCTTACTTCGATATTCCATACGCAACACATCCTCTACATCTCGCACTGGGATATCATCATTATCATTTGCTCCACCAAATGCTTCTATCACTGATATTGCGACTCTTTTCGACTTGCCAGTTTCCTTGTCAATTGGTTTACGATTCTCAGCAGCTTTCATTAGTGCCCCAGCTATGATGGAATGATTACAAAAAGATTATGAGATATAAGAGCAAGCATTTGAAGTAATGCATGTATTCACTTTCTACTCACTATTGGCATAGTATTCTTGGATATCACTCAGCCCGTACTCAACGCTATCGATCTCCTGCACCACCCTATCAGTTGTTGATAATAGCTTATCCAATACCTCCGGCCTGGAAGTACCGCCCTTTGTACCCCCACCTCCTTCACTTCTGCCGTATGAATAAGTATTTCTACTTCTCCAAGTCTCACCAAGCGAAGACGACTCCTCCCAATCGCCGCTACCAACAACTTCATTCACTATAGAGTTGGGAGAGGAGGCGCAAGTTAGATTAAATGATCCAAACAATAATCTACCTCCATTATACTCACCCATCGATCCATAATCTCCTGGCGGATTACTAAATAGCCGTGCGGCCGGTCTTTCGGTTCCATCCGATTGTAGTTCCATTGTATGTTTCTTGATATAATTCATATCTGGGCTTTCTTCATCTGCAACAGCAGCTCGTTCAAACATATCATCTAATAGATCAACAACATTTGCAAAGCTATCTCGGAATATACCACTTAAAGAAGCAAGGACATCAATACGAGGCCTGCCAAGCTCTTCTAGAGGTATCAATTCGTAACATACAGTTCTACCTGTGCCCTCTTTTACAGGCCGAGCACCTACTAGTGCGAGGACTATTGCTATGGCTTCGCCTCTTGTTTTGATCGTATCCAATCCCCAAAGAGCAACGGCTACAGTCTCTGGAAAAACCCCTTCATTAGCCTCGAGATGTTGCCTTATAATCTCTTCTGCTGCTCGTTGTCCTCTAGTCCATGCTCCTGGAGACGGCATCCGATAGGGATCTAATGCATGTATATTTCGACCTGTTGGCAGTACTGATGTACCATCTCTTAACAGATCACCACCTGGTGCAGGTAAAACATATCCCCCGTTTAGTGCAGTTACGACCGAATCTATTTCCTCGACATTCTTCTCTAATAGCTCAACTATAGAGGTTGCTTCATGTTTCAGCAACTCCTTATCCGACAAAGGGACATCAGTCTCGACTTGCTCACTCGAGGATTGAGTACTCTTTTCACTGAAGCTATCAGCAAATGATTGTAGCCAAGAGAGAAAGTTAGTTGTGGGTTCTTTCTCCTTAGAATCTTCTCTATCATGCCATTCATCAATGACATGCCCGATTTCTTCGTCTGTCAATCTTTCATCAAAATATGCATTGAGATAAGAGACAAGTTCGTCATCAGTTGGTGCCGCACCAAGAGTATGAAGACCGCTGGAGAATAGTCGCTGTTCAAGCTCAACAAGATAGTTTGAAACGGTTGTAACCCAACAGTCAAACTCATCATCGCTCAAACCAGTATCTTTAGGCAATGCGACATCTGAAGTGATGCCAGTTCTCTCACAACATGCCAATATTGCCTCACGAAGATCTGACCTACTTGAACTTGTTGATACTTCACGATACTCGTTTACCAAGTCTTTCAGACTAGCCAGCTCAAGATACAGCCCCGCCCGTCCGTAAGGAGGTATATTATAACTCACCAGAGTACCATACCCTCGTCTCTTGGCAAGTATAGACTCGGATGGATTATTGGCGGCATAAACATATATGTTTGGTAGAGATCCCAACATTTCATCTGCCCAAGACTGTCTGTCATTACCAAGGGGTTGACCGGGCAACCACTCAACGGTACCGTGCATCTATTGAAGAGAAGAAATGGTGTTTAAGATACCAAGCTCACTAATATCAACATCAGCAAGTTTAAACAACTCACCCCTAAATGTATCACCGCTTGAGTGCCAGCTCCTCCCCTTTCTTTTGGCTGTCTCAACCACTCGTATGTTGCACAATACTGAGGATGCGGAGTTAGATCTCTTTCAAACAGTAGTCTCATAGGATCGCCTTCGACTCCTAAAAGTGGTTGAACTGTGATGAACACATTACCCAATTGTAATCCTGAAACAACCATTTCATTCTTTGCATTCATGCCCGGTCCTCTTTCTTTCTCATATACTTGCCTAATAAAGACTCTAGCTCGTCAAACGTCATGTCCGTCCCCTTTACAACTGCACCTCCAAGTCCTCCTCCGGGTTTGGCTAAAGTCTCTGGTACTGTTTTATCACCATCACATGCTCGTTTCATTCGTTGTTCTATAGCATCTTGCATACGATTGGTACCTGCAGCTATAACTGAGTTCTCACAAAGTATCGATAGAGCTGCTACTAAACTCTGACCGCTCGAATCAGGATCGGAAGCAAAGTCACCAACATTGTATCCTTCTTTACTAAGTCGTATTAACAAGTTTTCGAGTGAGCTTGGTACGTCTAACAGTGCGGCTGTACCAACTGCACCAACGTTGGGTGGGAAGCCGTATAGCATGATGGATATCTGGCGATCATGAACTGGAGTTTGTCGTAGTGATATCCATCCGTGAAGTCGACTGCAAAGTTTTCTTACACGTTCAGGTACCAAAGCAATCTTATCACCCACAAGACCGCCAAGAACAATCGTATCAATTGCTCCATCTAATTCTGGTAAACTGTACAATACAACACTTTGTAATCCTACCACACCTTTCTGCTTCCACATGGGTATACTCTGTAGCAGTAATGGAGATGCAACTATATACGGTACATCCATACTAGTTAGCAACGAAGACGCCACATCTACATTCCTTCCAGCCTAAGACAAGAGCATATAAGTGAGCAAACATTCGATTACTGATCATATCATCAACATTTTTACATATATCACAAGATGAATAGATAATAGGATAACCAATAGATTCATACCTCCATACTGCCAGCAGGGCCGCCCACAAGTGGAAAACCGATAGAGCTAACTATGGCATCGACTGATACTGCTTCATTTGACTTATATGTCGTATCTCTTTGTATCAGTCCACTGTTTACACCACTAATTTCATGCTCAGAAGTTAACCAATCACGAACAATCGTGTGAGCTTCGACACCATTTATAAAGACCGGTATGGGGATGATACCCTCACTCTCTAGAATTGTAATCATATCATTAATGTATCGTTGATTTGTGATAACATGCTTTCTATATAGAAGAAGAGCAACTCGAGGTGAATCTTTCGGTGCCAGATTAAACTTGTTCTGCTTGGCAAGGTTAAATGTGGATGACGAAAGCCTCCATTCCATATCTATGACATTTTCGTGTTAGTATGAGTTGCAAGTACGTATATGCATATCATATAGTATTCAACTTACATGATTTTGTATTTGCTGCATATCCACCAAGCAAAGGATGCAACAGCCCAACATCCGGAGTTATCTCCAAGTCTGGTAGTACCAATCCTTCCAATTGCTTAGTAGCTACGCCTTCTTTCTGCTTTGTATCTAACAAATATCTTGATACTAACAATTGCAACATGGCACTAACGTTTCGTAACCCTCCCTGATTCCAGTATCTATACGATTCCAACCATGTTCTTAAATCGCTTGCCTTTTCTCCTGGTATAAACTTGAGTAGATCTGGTCCAACTTTCAATAGTTTCAAGTATCCATTGATCTTATCTTCCTCTTTTCCTGAACTAAATTTGTTTAATATTGCTTTGACTGCTGGTGGAGGACCCGACGCCGATGGTTCATCACTGTTTGATTCCATTGAGAATGTACCGATATGATTATAAGTCATGAGTTCTGTAGCACATTCAAAGCATAATCGACTTGTTGGACCACTACTCTCTTCATCTAACAAGTTTGTAACAGCCACGACATCATCATAATCAAAGATCAATGATGCAATAAAGATATCAGACTCCTTCACAGCTGATGCAAATTGAGTTGGTTTTGTTTGTATATCTGAATCAGAAAACACTTCGAGGTTTATTTTGCATTCAGTAGGTAATAGTCGACCAGCCTCTTCATATAAATCTCTGTTGAATGATTCAAAACCAGTGATTAGTACTACATTGACAACACTATCATCCTGTTTCGGTAATACTGTACTTTCTTCTTTGCTAATTGTTGTTGACGGTAGAGTTGTTGTATATCTGGTGATTGGAGATATTTGAGTAAATGCTATTGCATTCCATATCATACAACTCAGTAATAGTATTGCAATAGACCACACCATTATCATTTATATCTTCAACATCACCGAACTCAAATCAAAAAGATAAAAGATATGGTATCCCAACTCCTAAAAAGCCGAAAGCCAAAAGTGCCAAAAGCACAGCCAGATCTGTGATGAAGTCTTGGTGGTGATCTTGCCATAAGATCAACAAATACTGCATTGGATAACCCCATCAATCTCTCCTCATATACAACAACAAAAGTTAGGTGCTTTATTATGAATTTCAATCAACAACAGCAACAACTAGTCGGGGCGATACAACCAATCACAGCGCCAACCAAGAAGGATGTTCTTCAAGGACGAGGGCAGGGTGTTCAACGTCATCCGGGGAATGTTAAATATCGTACATTGGTATTTGTTAACAAGGTTAGTAGTGCATATATTTGTATGATTTGTTGGTTTATTTGTGGCTTTTTGGTATAGAAGTTATGTATGTATCTTTATTGCAACTTCAGTGCATCATGCATGAGAATAGACGCGTTGATATGTATATAATTTTTTATACTAGTCATTATCTAATCATATTATGTGCTTCTACTTCAATTATATTTATACACAGGGTTTATATGCCAAGTGTCCACGAACTGATAAGATTAAGATTTCCAAGGTAAGTTACTGATAAGTGTTACACATTACATGATAGATACATATTGTACATATGTTATGCACTTTGTTATGTACATATGTTTTGATATTACCTCGGCACTAACACACACATTGATGGATAATACTTTACAGGGAATTGTTGCTGCAATTCGTGAAGTTGGTGGAAGATTCTTAGAATTAGATGAGCGTAGTGGAACTTATAGAGATATTGGGGATAAGAAGGCAACCGAGAAGACTAGTCAGGCACTTCGTGAGGGGCAAAAGGAAATCCGTCAAGAGTTATACAAGACAAATGAAATGTATAATGTTCGTGAAATGTCAGCCGAAGGATATTTTGGATATTCAGTACAAGTATTGGAGTCGTTACATAATAGTGAAGATCAAAACAACCCAGAAGCCGCATCAGCAAGTCCTCAAGCATCTCGGGCCGCTGCTTTACAACCTTCTATTCCCGCAGCAGCTGCTGTTGCTGGGGGTATGATGAATGCTCCTCCTTTGGCAAATCCAGCCATGCTTGCAGCTCTTGATCAATTTCCCGGTGCTGCACCAACCCAAGCTACCACCCAACAAGTTGGCAGCGGTATGTCTTCTCTTCCACTTCCACCATTATCCCAAGCTGCCAACCAGGCTCAAGCGGATATGACGGCTCAAATTGGACGTTTTACCGATACATCAATGCGCATCACTGACATGGGAGGAAGGCCATCTTCTATGCGCTTCACAAACATGAGTATGGGAAGCATGCTTTCGAATTATTCATTGAGTGAATTAGCTGCATTGGCAAAGACTGATGACCGTAACGAAGTTCAATCTGTTATGACACAAGAGATACGAGATTTGATTCGTTTATCGGCACCACAGCTCATGCAAGCTGATAGCAGCAATAATGTCAATAGGGATAGTAATACTGCCATGGCCATGGAAACTGAAGTTATTGTACCCAAAGAAAATGAAGACAGGGTATCAGAGTTGAGAATGACTGATGTTGGAACCTCACCACCTGGAGGAGCAGCAGCTGCTAACTCTAGACAAACTGGTTCTAGCCAGAGCACCAACTACTCAAAAACTTCACTGATGGATGCGTCCATGATGACTATTCAAACAGAAGATATGTCTATCCACTCAGGACCCCTCTCAAGCGGCGGATCTGAAGGAAATGATGCCAAGAGACAGAAAGTACAGCAGTCTGGCGATGAGAGGAATAGCAGTGATTTGTCTAATGCTAACCTTTTACTGAATGTAGCAGATCAAAAGAAGAAGGATGCCGAAGCTCGGGTGTAAGTATTATAAAGTAAAGTATATGTGAGAAATGATTATGTATATGCTCATGTCTATTAAGATTAATAGTCGCAGTTGTTTTATGAGCTCACTTGGCGAATACTCATGTTTAACCTTACTGAAGAGAGAAAGACCTTGGCAAATTTCATTTCATCTGACGAAGGTATGCTATTATGATCGTTGTTGTTGTTGTTGTTGTTGTTGTTGTTGTTGTTGTTGTTGTTGTTGTTGTCTATAAGAGAGCCGCTTGATTGCAGCTCAGGAAAGACACAGCAACTTTCTGTTGTGGTTTCAACATTGTCAGAGTCATCAACTTCGTTCGTAAGAATAGTAGGTAGACCATGATAATATCTTCTAGACTTTCCACTCAATACCAAACAGTCTCCTGATTGAAGTAGAATTGGTGTTGGACATTCTCCCCTTGTCTCTCCACCGAGAAGGAATATACCTGGAGCACCTAATGATATGGTGACCAAAGGAAGAGAAACATCTGACTCAACATTATCTCGATGTCCTCCAAGTCGATCTGAGGGTCTACTCAAGTGATACATATTACAGATTGCCATATCAAATGATACCGGAGAAGTGGATAGCTCATTAGTCTGCTTTTGTGCAATATTGTGTATGTGTTGAGCCAACGATATTAATCTACCAGGGAGTTTATCAGCGTTTGGTACCTTTTCATAACATCTAAATCCCCAATTGTAATTCATCTCTCCCAAGTTGATATACCGTAGTCTTGACAAGGGAAATGAGCCAATTTTACGCTTCTTTGTTTGATTCTCATTTTGTTGTTCGGGAAAGAAGTTTGTCTGGACAATGATGTCTTCATCAGACGGAATCGTTAACTGTGTTTTGATGCCTTCAACACATTTGCCTATATGCTTTTGTTTCAATTTGGGTATCAACTCTTCTTTGGATCCAATCTTTGTCATAGCATCAAAGCATTCATCGTTATCAACTGCAACACGTAGTTTGTCTAATGCGCCAGTTACATCAAAACTCATAGGTCGCAATGCCAACGCAGCCAGAGCAACTTGGTCAACTTCTCTCGATATAAAGTTTCGCAGTAATACTGCTCCATGTTCTTCTGCCAACGCTTTTGTACATTGCTTTTCGTATTCTAAATCACTGTCATCTACTTTGCAGCCCAGAACATGTGTCACAGTATGATCAGTAGAAGTAGCTGCATTACGATTCTTCTCAAGTAGCGCTTTTAGTTGTTTCATTGATCGTATCCCTCGCAATTGTTGCTCAACATGCCGATACAGATCGTCTGCCTCTTCTTCTATATTCAATGGATTACCTTTATTTTGATTAATCGAGGTCGAGGGTGCTGCAGTATCATCTACTTTGTTGTCTGCTTGTTTCATCCATCTTTTGAGCAGTTGTATAGAGTCTCCATTCCCAGTGTTTATAGCAAGATCAATGGCTCTCTTACCATCTACATCAAGCAAATTGCAATCAATATTCACCTCTGATAGTAGCCATCTACAGACATCCGTATTGTTATTCAATGCAGCCAAGTGAAGACATGTTCGTTTACTATCATCAAGTGCAGTTGGAATAATCAGATGCGACTTAATAGACAACTCTCTTAACTTGCTAATTTTCCCTGTTGAAGCATACTCTAATGCTTGTGATTGAAGCTGTGTCATCTCGTGTTGACTATCTTTGTTGACATTGTTGTCAGAGTTGCATAGAGCCGTCTCTGAAATATTGAGCTGATTAATAATGTCACGGATTGTGTCGTCGAGTTTGCTCCCTAATGAAGCAGTCACTCCACAATCTTTCAAAGTTTGTAACAGTAGCGTTACATTCTGTGATTGAACGCCATGGAAGACAGCCTGTATGGAGCCGTCTGTGTGTTTTGTGTCTTGTTGAAACATCCACTGCCAACAGGAATCTTTGTTGTGTAGTCTTTTAGCTGATTCTCTAGAAGCTCGTACTTTAACACCACTCCTTCGTGTCATCTCAGTCATGAACCCTCGAACAGCAGAGTCTGTTTTTGATTTAGTAAGCCAACTTGCTAATAGAGGCCCGTCAGCAAGGGCTTGGTTTGCTCCTTGACCTTTAAACGGTGACATACTATGTCCGGCATCGCCCACCAATACAACTCGAGAGGGTATCCTACCGTGCACCTCAAGTTTACTCCGCTGATCTATGAATACTGAAGGATCCCGATCAAGTAATGATGTGCCCCAAATACTCGATAATGGTGTATCCTTGACAAGATTAGGAACAGGATCATGCCAATCTCCAATCCTTGATAATACTTCTTGTTGCATTTCCTCTTGAGACATTTGTTTCAATCGTAATACCTCCTCACTACTTCTATCACTAGATATTGGAAAAGATAATTGCCACATTGTTCTCCTTCTTCTCTTCTTTGTTTGATCATTGTCATTATCATCTAATCGCGATCCTTGAAATGGCATAATAAACAATCGATATGTACCGTCTAATGTATAGAAGCCGCGTTCATCAATATGCGGATGGAAATGATTTGATATCCCAAGTATTAGAAATATACCTAAATGTCTTGGTTGAGTTGTGCTGCTAATCATTTCTTGTTGTTGTTTTTGTGGCGGTGATATCCTAGACTGTATAGTAGTTGATAGATATTGTCTTGATACTAAGCTGTTAACACCATCAGCACCAATTAACAAGTCTACTTGATCTATTGATCCATCTTCAAAATGAAGTATAACATCTTTGTCAGTTTTGTTCTTCTTTTGTTGTTGCTGTGTAGTATTCTTGATATCCTTCTGTTTGCCACTTGATGTAATCTGATTTAACTTGCCCATCATGAGAGTATCCTCATAGGAAATTAATTTCTTATTCCATAATACTTTAACCATACCCCGAAAAGTAGTAGTTGATACTGAATCATTCACATTCTCAACTGCAGCAATACTTTCAACAGTAGTTGCTCGGTTTGTTGTTACCGACTCAGCCACATTCTTATTCGCAGTAAGATGTGTATTCGTAAGATTTGTTTCTACTTTCTCAGTCTCAGCCATTAGTGCATTAAACAATATAGATCGTAATCTAGCCCTTGGTATACGCAAATTACCCCTCTGTCCTGCACCTCTACTGCCACTTTTACAACCATCTCGATAAAATGCATTACCAAAGTAACCACGTATATATCCTTCATTATCAAATATATAATGACATCTACTTGGACAGTCTTCTTTTGCTACACTTTCTAATATTCCCAGTCTGGCAAGTGGTCCGTCCGGATTGTAGGTTATTGTCATTCCGTATCCATGCCCTTGTACATCTTCTTCTTTACTGCAATCATGATTAGTTGATGTTTGTTGTAAATGATTTGGTTTACGTTCATAGATTGTTATCCGTCCTTGAAAAGTAGGAGAAGAGCGTATGATGGCAAGAGCACATGATAGACCGGCTAATCCACTTCCAATAATACCAACATGACAATCATTAGTTTGCAGTAATCGTGATACTTGTTTCTTTTTGGTACTGCTCATATTGACTTTAAATAGTTATAAAGT